>Ga0304730_1000168_pt1 | contig 58899 bp, 71 predicted proteins | sample M_130628_MF_Meta_FD_190474 | JGI IMG/M metagenome (GOLD analysis project Ga0304730, IMG submission 190474) | Freshwater microbial communities from Lake Montjoie, Canada to study carbon cycling - M_130628_MF_MetaG (v2) (version 2) | ecosystem: Environmental > Aquatic > Freshwater > Lake | place... | reverse complement strand
CAGGTTCTGTTCAAACATTAGTAACTAATGGAAGTGGTACAGATTTTAATATATCATCATCAGGTACAACACATACATTTAATCTTCCTACAGCTTCTGCTAGTAATACAGGAAAATTAAGTTCAACGGATTGGAGTACGTTTAATTCAAAAGGTAATGGAACTGTAACATCTGTAGCTGCTCTTACATTAGGAACATCAGGAACAGATTTAACATCTACTGTAGCAACAGGAACAACAACACCTGTGATTACATTAAATGTTCCTGATGCAAGCGCAACAGCAAGAGGTGTTATAACAACAGGAAGTCAAACTATTGCAGGAGCTAAAACGTTATCAACTGCTCCAATATTAAGTTCATTAACAGCTTCTCAAATATTAGCATTAGATGCTAGTAAGAATATTCAAACTTTAGATACTGCAACGTATCCAAGTCTTACAGAATTAAGTTATGGTAAAGGAGTTACTTCTGCTATTCAAACACAATTAAATAGTAAACAAGCTACATTATCATATACACCATATCGTTTTATACAAACTAATATAACTGCTCACACAGGAACAGTAGCTGAAACTATTGTAGCTACTGCAACTATTGTTGGTGGTACTTTTAATAGTACAGATGTTATGAAAGTTATTTATGGATTAAATAAAGCAGCAGTTGTTGTAGGTTGTACACAAAGAATAAAAATAAATACTTCAAATACACTTACTGGAGCTGTTACTTTAGCTGGTTTAGCTAGTACTACTGCAAATGCAATAATTTTAAAAAGAAACTTTATGTTAAATGGTGGTAATTTATATGGGATGCAATTTAGTTTAACTAATACCGTAACAGATGAAGCTAATGTTTTAACCAATACATATAATTCTACTACTTATAATACAGCAAATACATTATACTTATTTTTTACAATACAATTAGGGAATGTTGCTGATACTGCTACACCTAATTTATTTAATATCACAAACTAATGAAATCAATAGTCAACGGAATAACAGGAGAGTTTATGTATTGCACAGCAGTAGAATATGTACTGCAAGAAAATGAAATTGCAATAGATGAATTATTAACGGTTTTATATGAAAATCCATATTTTAATTTTGAAACAAGAGAGTTTTATAATAAAATATAATATATAATATAATTTTATATCTTTGTAAAAAATTTAATAAAATGAAAGCAATAGAAAAACAAGAGTTAGAAACATTAAGAGAATTAAACAAAAGCTTCGTAGATCTTAGAGCAAAGTTGGCAGATTTAGAAATTGCAAATCGCAATATCCAATCTCAGAAGAACTTAGTATTTAACGATTTAGATAAGTTGTCATCTGAATTTAAATCAATAGAGGCTGACTTGTTAGAGAAGTACGGAAACGTAAAGATAAACTTAGAAACAGGAGAAATAACAGATGACAAAGATTAGTCAATACCCTACACTTTCAAATCCTACACAGGATGATATATTAATAGGTACAGATGTAAATAACTCTGACGAGACTAAGAATTTTAGTATTGGAAGTATTATTTCTTTAGTAGGTAACGGACCTGTAGGCCCTCAAGGACCTCAAGGACCTCAAGGACCTCAAGGACCTCAAGGAAACACTGGGCCTACTGGACCTCAAGGAAACACTGGTCCTACTGGACCTCAAGGACCTGTAGGACCAGCAGGATTAAACTGGCAAGGTGCTTGGGTATCAGGGACATCTTACGTAGCAGATGATGCTGTAGGATATGATGGGGCGTCTTGGTTCTGTATATTAGCTACTTCGGGAACTACTACTCCTGATGTTGACACAACACACTGGGCACTGTTAGCTTCTCAGGGAGCCATTGGACCTGCTGGACCTGCTGGATCTACTGGACCTACTGGACCTCAAGGACCTGCTGGAGGAGCTGGAGGATTGCAGCAAGCGTTTGATAATGGAAGAACAATGACTGCAGGCGCTTATACTGCTGCAGTTTTTAGCGGAGCTGTTGGGTTTTCTGTTGAAAATACATCAACACTTAGTAAAGCAACCTTAGATACAACTAAAATTACTTTTACAAAAAATGCCGCTGGTTTAAAGACTACTAATTTACTTCAGGCAGTTACCCCTACAGCAAACAGAACTATATATTTTCCAGATGCTGATGGAACTGTTGCTTTACAGACATATAAAGTTTGGAGAGCTGCAATTAATTATAATTCTGTTGTAAATGTTCTTGTTAATGAGATAGGATTTACATCTCCTGTAATAACTAACCCTTCTAATGGTAAAATTATAATAACTAAGACTGGATTTTTCACAAGTATTGATGAAAATAAACTAGATTTAATCACTGCAACTGTAAATAACTTAGGAGCTCCTTATGTGTGTACTCTAGAAAAGTACGCATTTGATCCAAACAACTCATTAGAATTGAATATATTTGATATGACTGGAGTGCGATCAACAACTCCACCGTGTAATTTTACCGTAGAAATTAGAATTTACAACTAATAATTTAAAATCAAATCAAATGGATATAATAAGAAAGATATCAGTTGGCGCTGACTATAAGAATGGCGCTATGCACTACATAGTAGGTCAGGATGTTCTTAATGGTAGCCATAGAATAAATCATATTGGAATAAATGAAAACACTGGAGATTTTGAGATCTGGATCGAGAAGGATGACGAGATTAAGAAGTGGAAGAAGTTTAACGCTAATATGCCTATATCTACAGAGAATAATATTGACTTCTAATGAAATCGCCATTTTACTTTGTCGTTAGACCTACAAACGGTAGGAGGTACGACAATATAAAGAAGATAGGCGATATCAACTTTATAACCAGTGTATCTCAGGAGGACCACACGGCAACTAATAGATTTGCTGAGGTTGTGTCAGTTCCAAATAATTATGTTGGCGACATCTGTGTCGGTGACATACTTCTAGTTCACCATAACACGTTTAAGATTTACTACGATATGAAAGGTCAGGAGAGGAGCGGAACTAGCTTCTTAAAGGATGACCTTTTCTTTGTTGATGAGGATCAGTACTTTATGTACAACCACAATGGAGAGTGGAGGACACACTCTAAGTACTGTTTTATAAAGCCAGTGAAAACTCGTGAGTCATATATAAGTAAGGGAGGAGTATTTGAACCACTTATCGGAGTTGTTAAATACTCTAATGACGAACTTAGAGATTTAGGCGTTGTAGAAGGAGATGAAGTTTCCTTTGAGCCAGATAGCGAGTACGAGTTTAATATTGACGGGGAGAAACTTTATAGAATGTTCACTAAAAATATTACAGTCAAATGGAACTAACGGATATAAAGAAGAGAATCATCGAGGCTGGATATAAGGCTGTTGATGAACTAATAAAGGTTGCAGAAGATAAGATTCTTACTGGTGGAGATGATGATCTTTCGTCTGACAAGTTGAAGAACGCTGCTGCCACCAAACGTCTGGCTGTGGAAGATGCCTTCGCTATACTTAATCGAATTGAATTAGAAAAGGAATTAATCAATGGAGAGTCAAAAACAAAAGAACCTACAATCAAAGGATTTGCAGAGGGAAGGTCTAAGTAACGTAGTTCATAACTTGATTCCAACTGCTATTCTTACTAGTGGAAATAACAAGAAATCTTGGGAGTACGGTTACAATGAGAAGTACGACATAGTTGTAATCTCTAAGGACGGTACTATTGGTGAAATATATAACATAAACGGACTAAATATTGCACTACCACTCGTCCCAAATATTGTCTATAAAAGGGACGAGAAGAAGGAGAAACAGTACTGGGAAGCTGCAGATTACCCAAAGGAACTACACAATATTAAGTCTATATTTCAGTGGCACACTATGCAGAAGGACTTCAAGGCTAAGTGGGTTGATTACATAGAGAATGAGTTCGTAAGGCGTGAGGATGGTATGTTCTTTATGAATAATGGCGTGCCGACTTATATAACTGGAAGTCACTATATGTACCTTCAGTGGACAAAGATTGACGTAGGTCATCCTGACTTCCGTGAGGCTAACAGGATATTCTTTATTTTTTGGGAGGCTTGCAAGGCTGATGATAGATGCTTTGGTATGACGTACCTAAAGATAAGACGTTCTGGGTTCTCATTTATGGCATCTTCAGAGTCTGTAAATGTGGCAACACTTGCAAAGAATGCAAGGATTGGTATATGCTCAAAGACTGGAGGTGATGCTAAGGCGATGTTTACTGATAAGGTTGTGCCTATATCAAGCAACTACCCTTTCTTCTTCAAACCTATTATGGACGGTATGGATAAGCCGAAGACAGAGTTAGCCTATCGTGTACCAGCATCTAAGATTACTAAGAAGAATATGTACGAGAGCGATAACTCAAACCTTGAAGGTTTGGACACATCTATCGACTGGAGTAACACGTCTGACAACTCGTATGACGGTGAGAAGTTGAAGCTGTTAATTGAGGATGAGTCTGGTAAGTTAGAGAAACCAAACAATATACTAAATGGTTGGAGGGTTCGTAAGACCTGTCTGCGTTTGGGTAGTAAGATTATTGGAAAGTGTTTAATGGGATCTACAGTAAACGCCCTTGAGAAGGGTGGTGGAAACTTTAAGAAATTATATGAGGACTCTAAGATTAATACTAGAAACGCAAATGGACAGACTAAGACTGGCCTATACGCTCTGTTTATTCCTATGGAGTGGAATTTTGAGGGTTATATTGATAGGTATGGTATGCCTGTTTTTAGACAGCCTAATTCACCGATAGAAGGTGTAGACGGAAGACCTATAAGAATAGGAGCTATTGACTTCTGGGAGAATGAGGTTGACTCGCTAAAGAATGATCCTGACGCACTTAATGAGTTCTATCGTCAGTTCCCAAGGACAGAGAGTCACGCGTTTAGAGACGAGAGCAAGGCATCTATATTTAACCTTACTAAAATATATCAGCAAATTGATTACAACGACTCACTTATAAAGGACAGGGTTCTTACAAAGGGTTCGTTCCATTGGAAGGATGGTAAAGAGGATAGTACGGTTGTATGGACTCCAGACATAAGGGGTAGGTTCTTAGTGTCTTGGATACCATCAAATCAGCTTATGAATAATGTAATCACAAGGAACGGAGTCAAGCATCCTGGTAACGAACATATTGGAGCGTTTGGATGTGATCCATATGACATATCTGGAACAGTTGGTGGTGGTGGATCTAAGGGTGCACTTCACGGACTTACTAAGTTTAATATGGATAACGCGCCAAGCAACGAGTTCTTCCTTGAGTATATAGCAAGACCACAGACGGCAGAGATATTCTTTGAGGATGTCCTTATGGCGTGTGTGTTCTATGGTATGCCAGTGCTTATAGAGAATAACAAGCAAAGACTACTGTATCACTTCAAGACAAGGGGCTACAGAGCGTTTTCTTTAAACAGACCTGACAAACCCTCTCACAAGCTTTCTAAGACAGAAAAAGAACTTGGGGGTATACCTAACTCGTCTGAAGATGTTAAGCACGCTCACGCGTCTGGAATTGAGTCGTATATAGAGAAGTACGTAGGATTAGATTTAGAGGCTACGTATAGAGATCCAGACGAGATGGGATCTATGTACTTTACAAAGACACTGGAGGACTGGGCTAAGTTTGATATAAATGACAGGACCAAATTTGATGCCGCAATTAGCTCAGGATTAGCTATAATGGCAACGCAAAGATCCACATTCCAGGCAGTTAAAAAAGATTCGAAAATAAGTATTAAATTTGCAAGATATAATAACAACGGAAGATATAGCGAAATAGTAAAATAAATGAAGGATGTAACCATTAACATTAATCCTGCAGGTTTCCCAAGTCAATTTGCTTCTGATAAAGAAAAAGCAACATATGAATACGGTCTTCAGATTTGCCAGTCTGTGCAATACGAGTGGTTCAGAAGAGATAGCGGTACCTGTAAATTCTATAATCAGTGGGGTGAGTTTCATCGTCTTAGGTTATACGCAAGGGGAGAACAATCAGTTGCTAAATATAAGAACGAGTTGTCAGTAGATGGTGACCTTTCTCATTTAAATTTAGATTGGACACCAATTCCAATCATACCAAAGTTTGTCGATATCGTTGTTAACGGTATGTCTGACAGACTTTTTAGGGTTAAGGCTTACGCTCAAGACGCAGTATCTGCAGAGAGACGTAGCAAGTATCAGGATATGATAGAGACCGATATGGTGTCTAAGGATATTCTGAATCAGATAAAGGATAGCTTCGGGGTTGATGCGTTTGATACAAATGCTGATCAACTTCCTCAGGATTCAGAGGAGCTTAACTTATTTATGCAGATAAACTACAAGCCAGCAATAGAGATTGCTGAGGAGACTGCAATTAACACAATACTAGAGGATAACAAATACTCAGATACAAGAAACAGAGTTGATTACGACTTAGCTGTGCTTGGTAAGGGTATAGTTAAGCACCAGTTCCTACCAGGAAGTGGCGTTCAGATTGACTATGTAGATCCTGCTAATATAGTTCACAGCTATACAGAGGATCCACACTTTAGAGATTGCTTCTACTGGGGTGAAATTAAGACTGTAGCTATTACTGAACTACTTAAGATTGATCCTACTCTTACTAATGAGCAGCTTGAAGAGATTTCAAAGTATAGCCAGTCTTGGTACAACTATTACAACAACGCACAGTTCTATCAGAACAGTTTATTTAGTAGAGACTCTGCTACATTACTTTATGTAAATTATAAGACTACTAAGAAGTTTGTATACAAGAAAAAGATATTAGATACAGGTGGCGTTAGAATAATTCAGAAGGACGACACGTTTAACCCTCCTAATGAGATGATGGAGGATGGTAAGTTCGAGAAAATCGAGAAGACTATTGACGTGTGGTATGATGGTATTATGGTGATGGGTACTAATATTATGTTGAAGTGGGAGCTTTCCAAGAATATGGTTAGACCTAAGTCATCATCTCAGCACGCGCTTCCAAATTATATTGCAGTAGCTCCAAGAATGTATAAAGGTAACATAGAGTCTTTAGTTAGACGTATGATACCATTTGCTGACTTGATTCAGGTTACTCACTTAAAGTTACAGCAGGTTATATCTAAGGTTGTCCCTGACGGTGTATTCATTGATGCTGATGGACTTAACGAGGTTGACTTGGGTAACGGAGCGGCATACAATCCAGAGGACGCATTACGATTATACTTCCAGACTGGTAGTGTTATTGGTAGAAGCTACACTCAGGATGGTGAGTTTAATAATGCAAGGGTTCCTATTCAGGAGCTTAACTCTAATAGTGGTCAGGGTAAGATAGCTTCATTAATTGGAAGTTACAACCATTACCTAAGTATGATTAGAGACGTGACGGGATTGAATGAGGCTAGGGATGGTAGTATGCCAGATCCAAACTCTTTGGTTGGTTTACAGAAGCTTGCAGCAGCAAACTCAAACACAGCCACACGACATATACTAGACGGAAGTCTAAGCATAACTAAAGAATTAGCTGAGGCTATATCTTATAGAGTTGCTGATATATTAGAGTACTCTGACTTTGCAGAGACATTCGCGATGCAGATCGGTAAGTATAACGTGAGTCTTCTTGATGAGATTAAGGAGATGTATATATATGACTTTGGTATATTTATAGAGATGTCTCCAGACGAGGAAGAGAAAACTAAGCTAGAGCAGAATATTCAAGTTGCGCTTTCAAGGGATGCAATCACGTTAGAAGATGCTATAGATATTAGAGAGATAAATAATATTAAGCTTGCTAATCAGTTGCTTAAACTTAAGAGACGTAAGAAACAGGAGCAGGATCAACAGAATGCTATGCAATCTCAACAGATGCAGGCTCAGATTAATGCTCAGTCTCAGCAGATGGCTGCTCAGAACGCTATGCAACAAATTCAAGCAGAGACACAGTCTAAGATGCAAATCAAGCAGGCAGAGATTGGATACGAGATAGAGAAGATGAAATCTGAGGCTCAGTTAAAGGTTGAGTTGATGAATGTTGAGTTCCAGATGAATATGCAGCTTAAAGGCGTTGAGGCTCAGTCTATAACTATGAAGGACGAGATGAAGGAGAAGGCTAAGGATAATAGAATATTAAAACAGGCAACAACACAATCTAAGTTAATTGAGCAGCGTAAGAATAACTTACCACCTGTTGACTTCGAGAGTAATGATGACAGTTTGGACGGATTTGACTTGGCTGAGTTTGAGCCGAGATAATATAAGAAAATAATTACTAACTTTGCAAAAAAAATAAATAATGGCAACAGTACCATCAGGAACAAGATTTATAGGTATATCAGAAAATGTAAATCTTACAGAAAGAAAATCTGCAGTATTAAACGCAGAGACTCAACCATATACTATTCAAGATATAGCTGATACAGTAGGTGTAGGAGCGCAAGGACCACAAGGAGTTCAAGGACCAGCAGGACCTATTGGACCAGTTGGACCTGCTGGATTAAACTGGCAAGGAGCTTGGGTATCAGGAACGTCTTACGTAGCAGATGATGCTGTAGGATATGATGGGGCGTCTTGGTTCTGTATATTAGCTACTTCGGGAACTACTACTCCTGATGTTGATACAACACACTGGGCATTATTAGCTTCGCAAGGAGCACAAGGACCTCAAGGAGTACAAGGACCGACAGGTGCACAAGGACCATCTGGAGGAGCTGGAACATTGCAGCAGACTGTAAATAATGGGAATACTATTGCTGATGGTTATAACACAATGACTGTCACAGCAAATTCTATAAAAACAAATACTTCTTTAGGAGGTCAAGCAGAACTTGTAGGAAGTACTAGTCCGTCTGCAAAACCTTTTTTAAAATTTGGATTATCAGCTTCAGCAGGAAAGACAGTAACTTTAACTCACGCAGATACTCAAGCAGCAAGTAGAACTATAAAACTACCAGACGCTTCAGGAACTGTTGCTTTGACTAGTGATGTTACATTACAGAAAGCAATAAATGGAGGTAATACCATTACAGATGGTGTAACAACAATGACAGTATTAGCTGATTCTATAAAAACAAATGATTTTCTTGGGGGAAAAATAGAGTTAGTATCTACGGCTGGTAATAATCCATTTTTAAAAATTGGATTGCCATCTTCTGCTGGTAAAACAGTAACTTTAACTTCAGCAGATTCACAAACAGCGAGCAGAACTATAAAACTACCAGATGCTGACGGAACTGTTGCTTTAAAAACATATAATGAAACAGTTATATTATTATCTTATGATGGAACAAGATTTACATATACAAATGTTATTAATGAGTTAGGTGTTACAATTACTTTTTCAACATTTAGCGGTATTATAGTTGGTACATTATCATCAAGTGTTTTAACAGCAGATAAAACAATAATATGGGCTAGTTCTTTTGTTGAGTTTGGAGGTTATTTAACACAAGCGTTAAGAGCTAATGGTACTTCATTTACATTGGCTCTTACAAATACAAATGGAACTAATAATACAATTCCAACATCATTTAATAATATACCAATAAGAATACAAGTTTATAATTAATAAATAAAACAATATGACAACAGAAGATATCGCAGGGAGATTAGCTACGTTTCACGAGCAGTTCCATATGATTCACTGGGAAACAAGAAGTTTCGCAGAGCATACAGCAACAGGTGCTTTTTATGATTTTTTACAAGACTTCAAAGATGAGGTTATTGAAAAAATAATGGGATATACTGGAAAGAGAATTAAAGGTATGAGAATTGAACCTATGAAGTCTGGTCAGGATGCTTTGGAACTTACAGATCAAGTGTTAATGTTTGCTAATGAACTTGAAGTTTACGGAGATTCTAATAGATATCCAGACATATGTAATATGGCTCAATCACTTTCGGGTGAGGCGGCAAAATTACGTTATTTGTTAACACTTAGTTAAATTTAATGAGAATCAAAGATATAGTAAATGAATTAATTAAAAATAAATACACTAAAGATGAATTAAACTTATCTTGTGGTGTTTATATTTTAACATTAAATAACAAACATTATATAGGAAGTTGTAAGATGTTAAATTATAAAATGTCAAGAAACGGGTTTTATTATAGACTTTATTCACATATATATAATTTAATGAGAGGTAAACATCATTCATTAAAATTACAAAATGCAGTTAATAAATACGGAATAAATAATATTGATTTTGACATTATTCAAGAATGTGATTCTAAAATAACTACTGATATAGAACAATATTGGTTAAACATAATGAATACTTTTAAAAAAGGGTATAATAGTTGTCCTAATTCAAGAAGTATTTTTGGGTTTAAACATACAGAAAAATCTAAATTAAAAATGTCAAAATCTAAAATAGGAAAAACTCCTTGGAATAAAGGTTTAAAAGGAGAATCTCCTTCTTTAGAAACAAGAAAAAAATTAAGTGATGCTCTTTTAGGTAGAAAAAAAGGACCTATGTCTGAAAAACAAAAAATAGATATTAGTAATACATTAAAAAATAGATATTTAGAAAAGTCTAATCGTTTAATAGACTTATCGTAAAATAATAAATAAAATAAATTTAATAAATCAAATCAAATGGAAAATTTTACAGTGCGCGATATTGGCGCAGGTGAGGAACGCTCTATTCAAGAAATTGAACAAGAGTTATTAGACAAACACGAGGAGAAGTTTAATCAGGATGTTCAACAAGATGAAGTGATCACTGAAAGTGAACAAGTTGAAACTAATGAACAGATTGAAACTACTCCAGAATTAAAAGACGAGGATGTATTGTCCTATATTAAAGGAAGATACAACAAGGACATCAACTCTGTTGATGAACTATTTAAGGAGAGAGAGACTAACGAGGAATTGCCTTCAGATGTTTCAGCATTCTTAAAGTATAAAAAAGAAACTGGAAGAGGTATTGATGACTTTATGAAGTTAAGTAAAGACTTCAGTAAGTTATCTCCAGAGAAACTTTTAGCTGAGTACTACTCAGTTACCGAGTCAGACTTGGATGACGAGGATATTAATTATATGATCGAAGATAAATTTGGGTATGATCCTGAATTTGACGAAGAGAAAGAAATTAAGAAAAAAGAAATTGCCAAGAAGAAAGAGCTTGCCAAAGCTAAGAAGTTTTTTGAAGATCAGAAGGAGCAGTACAAGTCACCGCTTGAGTCAAGAGGTAGCTCAGTTCCAGACGAGGATAAGGAAGGCTACAATGCTTACAAGAAATACGTTCAAGACGCACAGACCGTGCAGCAAGAGAGTTACAAAAAGTCTGAGTATTTTCAGAAGAAGACTGAGGAACTTTTCAACCAAGATTTCAAAGGTTTTGATTTCAACATTGGTGACAAGGATTTAAAGTTTTTACCTGGTGATCCAGCAGACTTAAAGAAGTCTCAATCTGATTTGACAAATTATATATCTAAGTTCTTAGATAATGACGGGTTAATTTCAGACGCTGTTGGTTATCACAGATCCTTATCTGTAGCTATGAATCCTGAAAAATTTGCTAGGTTCTTTTATGAACAAGGCAAAGCTGAGGCGTTATTAGATACCGCCAAACAAACAAAGAATATAGATATGGAGGTTAGAACATCTCCTCAATCTATCAGCTCATCAGGAGTTAAAGTGAAAAGTGTAGACGATGGTGGTGGTCGTGGACTTAAGTTTAAAAGTATAAAATAACAATTAAAAAATTTAAAAAATGTCAGTATTATCTACACCAGGCTTTGATTTGCAGCCTTCAGCAGAGAGAAAAACTCTTGCATCAAATTACATTACAAACTTTGACTTCTTGAATCAGTATCTTCCAGATACTTACGAGAAAGAGTTTGAAAGATATGGTAACCGTTCAGTTGCGTCTTTCTTAAGAGCAGTTGGAGCTGAGATGCCATCTATTTCTGACCTTATCAAATGGGCAGAGCAAGGTCGTTTGCACACTAAATATGTTAACTGTGTTGCTACAGGTTTCGCTGCAGGTTCAGATACAGCTACAATTATCGTTAATGATACTTTAGTACCAGGGAACGGTGGAATTGCATTTAGAGTTGGTCAGACAGTTTTCTTATCAGATAACAACACTGCTGCTAACTCTAACAAGGCTATCATCACTGCTGTTGACTATGCAGCTGGAGAATTTGACGTAGCTTACTACGAAGGTGGAGGTCAAACTTTTGGAGCTACTGACGTAGTTACCGCGTTTGTTTACGGTTCAGAGTTCAGAAAAGGAACTGAAGGAATGGTTGATTCTTTAGAGGCTGATGACTTGATCTTAGAGAACAGCCCAATCATCATCAAAGATAAGTACGCAGTATCTGGTTCAGATATGGCACAAATCGGATGGGTTGAGGTTACTTCTGAGAACGGAGCTACAGGTTACTTATGGTACATCAAATCAGAGCACGAAACTCGTTTGAGATTTGAGGATTACTTAGAGTTAGCTATGATCGAGGCTGTACCAGCTGAAACTAATTCAGGAGCTGCTGCTACTACAGGATATGTAGGTAACAAAGGTTCAGAAGGTTTATTCTACTCTGTTTCTCAAAGAGGAAACGTATGGGGTGGTGGTAACCCAACTACATTGTCTGACTTCGATACTATTATCCAACGTCTTGACAAGCAAGGTGCTATCCAAGAAAACGTGTTATTCGTTAACCGTCAGTTCTCTTTCGATATCGATGATATGTTAGCTGCTCAAAACTCTTATGGAGCTGGTGGTACATCTTACGGTTTATTCGATAACGATAAGGAGATGGCTTTGAACTTAGGGTTTACAGGATTCAGAAGAGGTTACGACTTCTACAAAACTGACTGGAAATACTTAAACGATGCTGCTACACGTGGTGGAGTAGTTGGTGGTGCTATTAACGGAGTGTTAGTTCCAGCTGGATCTACAACTGTTTATGACCAAGTATTAGGTAAAAACGCTAAGAGACCATTCTTACACGTACGTTACAGAGCTTCTGAAACAGAAGATCGTCGTTACAAAACTTGGATTACTGGTTCTGCTGGTGGTGCTTCTAACTCTAGCTTAGATGCTATGGAAGTACACTTCTTATCAGAAAGAGCTTTATGTACTTTAGGTGCTAACAACTTCTTCTTATTCGAAGCTAATAACTAGTATTAAATAGATTACCCAACAGGGAGATGAGATACTCTCCCTGTTATTTTTTTTAACAAATTAAATTATATCAAATGAACAAAGAAACTGCATTAGTAGATAAAATCTACGTATTAAAAAAAAGAAACACTCCGCTGTCATATATGTTGACATCGAAGAACACTTCAAGAAGTCCGTTATACTACTTTGACGGAAAATCAAACAGACCACTTAGATATGCAAGAAACCAAAAATCACCCTTTGAGGATGAGCAGGATGGTTCTGCTATTTTAGAGCCTATTGTATTTGTTGATGGATCGCTAACGGTACATAAAACAAATCCAGTGCTACAAAAATTCTTAGAGTATCATCCAGGAAACGGAATGATATTCGAGGAAGTAAATACAGAGAAGGATGCGTCAGAGCAGTTTGACAAGTTAACTACAGAGTTGGATGCGCAGTTAGCAGCAAGAGACCTTTCGGTTGATATGCTTGAGGCTGTAGCTAGAGTTGTACTTGGAGGAAGAATTGATAAGATGTCAACCACTGAGCTTAAGAGAGACGTGCTTGTTTACGCAAGAACATACCCTAGTAAATTTATGGAGATGTTGAATGATCCTATGTTACAACTTCAAAATACCTGCGCTAAATTATTTGATCAGGATGTGTTGAGGCTTAAAAATAAAGGAAGGGATGTATACTTCAACCTTGAGACAAACAAGAAGAAACTGTTGACAGTTCCTTACGGTGAGAATCACTTATTTATCTTGGCATCACACCTGAAGTCAGATGATGGAATTGAGACACTTAGACTGCTTGAGAGCCATTTAGATTAGTATTTTTTTAGTATCTTTGCAAAGATTATTAATCATAAACAAAAGATAAAAATGGAAAAATTTTTAAGTATCCCTGTAACTAACGAGCAATTTCAAATTGTATCTGCTACAGACATTAAACTTATCGAGCAAGCATCGACTACTACTGTTACCATCACTTACGGTGGAGGTAAAGTTGTTACTATCACTCACGCTACTGCTGGTGCTGGTGTTGAAACAGAAAGAGACGCTATTGAAGCGGCTGTTGTTGCAGCATTAGGCGAGGGATGGACAAAAGTAACTTACGATGTTACATTATTACCATTCGCTGTTTCTGGAATAGCTATTGCGTAATTGTTTTTGTTCTTAAGGAAAGCTAAAGGCACTCTAATCAGAGTGCTTTTTTTTATTATCTTTGTAAAAAGTTTTTAATATGATAAACTCAGTTAGAAATACAGTTCTATCTGTTATAAATAAGAATAACTACGGCTATATTACACCTGCTGATTTCAACTTATATGCGAAGCAGGCACAGATGGAATTATATGAGGAGTACTACTCTTCATACAACAAGACCATCAATATGGAGAATGCTCGTATGTCAGGTACTGACTACGCTGATATTGGGCAGCCAGTAGCTGAAACCCTTGAGTCTTTTTTAGTTACAGATTTCTTATCTAATGTTGGAGGAAATATATTTTCAGCTCCAACAATTAATACTGTTGGAAATAGTTATTACTATATTTTAAAAGTTTTATGTTATTTAAAGCTTATAACTTCAGGAACTAATGGTCCAATTGGGCTAAATGCTCTTAAATCTTCTTCAGGTCAATTTACCACTTTTGGAATTACAGAAGGAGATATTGTTGTAAACACAGTAACAAATGCTGTATCAAATGTTCTTACTGTTGTTTCAAATACTACCATAACACTTACTTCAAACATATTTTTAGTTAGCGGTCAAGGATATAAAATAATTTCTAAAGAAGAAAAAGAAGCAGATAAAGTAAGTGTTGGTAAAATAACAATGCTAAACTCTTCAAATTTAACTCAGCCTTCTGAAATGTATCCATCATATACACTAGAGGGTGAAAATATTAAAATGTATCCTAAAACAATTAATACATCAGGTCAAGTTCAGGCAGTTTATTTTAGATTTCCAAAGGATCCTAAGTGGACATACCTAACCATTGGAAATGGTGAACCAATGTTTGATCAGTCTCAACCAGATTACCAAGATTTTGAGTTGCCGTTAGAGGACGAGTATAAATTAGTTATGAAGATACTACAGTACTCAGGAATATCAATAAGAGAGCAAGAGGTTGCTGCTTACGCATTAGGTCAAGAACAACACGAACAACCAACATTTAGTCAACAACAATAATTATGGCATACTTAACTGGCTATCAATACTATGAGAACGCTGGAAACTCTCCAGAGAATGAAAACTGGGGAACGTACCAGTATGTATCACTAAAGGATATAGTTAACAACTTTATGCTGATGTATGTTGGAAACCACAAACTTATTAATAATGTTGATAAGTACGAGGTGTTATTTCACGCAAAGAGAGGTATTCAAGAGTTAAACTACGATGCCTTAAAAGAAATTAAGATCGTGGAGCTTAGTATATGTGACGACCTTAAGTTGGTCCTTCCACCAGACTACGTGAACTATGTTAGAATATCCTTGTATAAGGACGGTGTGTTAAGACCGCTTACTGAGAATATTCAGACTAACTACAGTAACTCATACCTACAGGATAATAGCTGTAGAGTATTGTTTGATCAGGACGGTAATGTGTTAGAGGGAACATCTATTTTAGACTATGACAGAATACATAAGTTAAACAAGAGCATCTATTTAGGTGACGGTAAGTTTAACGGACTAGAGGGATATAACCTAGATGGTAAGTGGTACTTTAACCACACTATTGGGGCAAGATTCGGTCTAAACACAGAGACTGCAAACGTAAACCCTACGTACAGAATAGACAAGAAGTCAGGTGTTATAAACTTTGGATCAGGAATGGCTGGTCAACTTTGTATACTTGAGTATGTTACTGATGGTATGGAGGGAGGAGATGACTCTGAGGTTACTGTAAATAAGATGGCTGAAGATTTCTTGTATGCATACATTAAGTATGTTGTACTTACAAACAAGTACGGAGTTCAGCAGTATGTAATTGAAAGAGCTAAGAAAGAGAAAACAGCCCTTCTAAGAAACGCAAAGATAAGATTGAGTAACATACACCCTGGAAGATTATTGATGAATATGAGGGGCAAAGATAAGTGGATTAAATAAGTATGGATTTAAATACTACATTCCTTAAAGGAAGAATGAATAAGTCGTTTGACGAGAGAGTTCTTCCAGACGGAGAATATATTGACGCGTTAAATATAAGGATAGGATCTACTGAAAACAATAGCGTTGGCGCTATTGAGAACTCATTAGGTAACACTAAGATCACATCTATTCTTTATGAAGGCAATCCTTTATCTATAAATGCAAGATGTATTGGTGTGTATGAGGATAGCCAGCACGAGACAATATACTGGTTCGTAACAGATCCAAGGAATGTGGATATGATTCTATCTTATAATGACAGAACAAACACACTTATTTATCACGTTATATCAACTACAGTACTTAATTTTAACACTAAGTATCTAGTAAATGGAATTGACTTAATTGACGGTCTTTTATTCTGGACGGATAACTACAACCCTCCAAGAAGAATAAATGTAAATAGTTCGTATGTATATCCTACAATGGGAGTTGATAATATTACAGAGGACGACATATCTGTTATTGTTGCTCCACCTTTAGAGTCTCCATCTATAACACCTTTAGTTGTTTCTACTGAGGAGAACTATATGACAGATAAGTTTATATCGTTTTCTTACAGATACAAGTATAAGGATGGAGAGTATAGTGCGCTATCTCAGTTTAGTAATATAGCGTTTGAACCTAACAACTTCTTTGTTAATTACACTACATATACGAACGGATCTATGAATAATATATTCAACTCGTATGATGTTTCATTTAATACAGGTAATGAAAATGTGGTTCAGGTTGATTTATGTTTTAAATTATCTGACTCAAGTATTGTAAATATTATAGAGAGATATATAAAGGATGAGCAGGGATGGGGAAATGATCAGATTCAATCTATTCAGTTTAATAACAAGAAGATATACACAGCACTTCCAAGTTCAGAACTTACAAGATTATTTGATAACGTTCCTCTAACAGCTAAGTCTCAGACCACTATGGGTAACAGACTTATGTACGGAAACTATGTGGATGGTTATGATATTGATACAAATATTAATTATGTCCCTGTTGGTTTTAGCGAGGAGATAGGAGGTAAAGAATTAGATATTACGCTTCAAAATGGAAACTATAATATAAATATTTCAGATCCTAGAGAGATAAATAGTTCTATTATAATTATAGACTTTACAGATGTTGAAATTATCTCTGGATTATTATTAACTATACAATTTAAATTATATCACAACGCATTTGGTGGAGATCCTTCTTATGAGACAGACGCTCCATTAAATGAGTTTGATTATACATTTAATTTTAATGTAACTAATGATTTTGCAAACGCATATCAATTAGCTCAAAATCAATCATTTATAAATGCTATATATACTCACGAATATCCTATAACTAATTGCGGAGATGGTTTTTCATTAACAGATGTATTTAACTGTAGAATGCAAACCATAGCAACTACTCCACCAGACTGGGATATTGTTGGTACAGGTATAAACGCAGTTAATGAAGGATTCACAATAATAGCATCTCCATCAGAACCAAATATTATAAAAATACAGATACCAGCTATTAAATTTACAGGTACACCTGTATCTGGACCTGTTTTAACTGCTTACGAGTACTTGTCAGATGTAGGAACTACTGCTGCTATATCTAAACTAGAAAGTAAAAAAAGTTTGCATAGCAATAGAGATTTTGAGGTTGGAATTGTTTATCAGGACGAGTATCTAAGAAGTTCTACAGCTTTAGTTTGTGATGGAAACACTGTGTTTTTTCCAGCTTCAGCTTCGGATACAAGTAATAATATAGTTGCAACAATATATAACTTAGCTCCATCTTGGGCTAAGAGATATAAGTTTGTAGTTAAACCTTCTAAGTCTAAGTACGAGACTATCTACACCAACTTATTCTTTCAGGATTCTGATGGTTTTGTTTGGTTTAAATTAGAAGGAGAAAATATAAGTAAAGCAAGAATTGGTGAAAATTTAATAGTCAAGAGAGACTCTAATGGAGCCTTAAACAATCTTGTCACATCATCTGTTCTTGAGGTTAAGGCTCAGTCTAATAACTTTATAACAAATCCACCATCTACTGACAAGGTAATATACGAACCTTCTGGGACTTATATGAGAATGAGGGTTTCAAATTTTGAGGTAAACTATGATAGAAACTCATTTATAGAAGTACCACCATTAAACAGGACAGGATGGGATTATTCTACTCAGAGATGGGATTTCTCATACGTTAATCCAGATTACATACCAGCGAATCCAATTAGTCCAACTAATCAGCCTAGACTTCCTTACGCAATACCTGCTGGTAGTCTTATAAGGTTTAATATAAGTATGTCTAGAGATGGTAGAGGAGGCCCTTGTGGAGGTAGATATTATAAATACACTAAGACTGTTGTAGCTAATCAGGATTATGATAACTTCTACCTATTTTGTCAAGGAGAAGGTGTAAACTTTGAGGACGGGGTTATATCTGGAGGAGATGATACAGTAAATACAAATGAATATAATCAGTTATTAGGTGTTTACAATCCTTATTGCCTAAGTGGGTTAGGTTTAACAAGATGTTATTATTTTGATCCTCCAACAGATCCTTCAGTTAATAGATTTCAGTTTCAAGAAGTAGATCCTGATGATCCGTATAAACCTGAATTAACTGGAGGTATATACCTTATAGCTCAAACAGGTACGCCAGCTTGTGCTAGTGCTCCTATTATAAATACTGGAAAGGGATCGTATGTTGGAGGAACTATTACAATACAGCAGTCAACGTCTCTTATTGTTTTTGAAACAGAAGCTCTTGATGCTGATGGAGAGATTTTTTATGAAGGTAGCGATAGCTTTCCTATAGACGAGGATAGATTCCATATGAGTGGAGACGCTCCTGGAGATGTAGATCAAACATCTACAGATCCTGCTGTTGTTACGCTTAACTTCTTTGACTGCTTTACCTTCGGTAATGGTGTTGAGAGTTACAAGATAAATGATTCACTTACAGGTGATCCGTTCTACTTAGGTGAACGTGTTACAGCTGTTGCTCAGGAGCAATACAGAAAGGCAGACAGGTATGCGTCTATGACGTATAGTGGGATATATAATGCAGAGACAAACATAAACAAGTTAAACGAGTTCAACCTATCACTGGCAAACTTTAAGGACTTAGAGAAGTCTTTTGGACCTATAAATAGACTATATGCAAGACGTACAGACGTTCTAGTTTTGCAGGAGGACAAGGTATCGTACATATTAGCTGGAAAGAACTTATTATCTGACTCCGCTGGAGGTGGACAGATTGCATCTATACCAGAGGTATTAGGAACTCAGATAGCAAGGATTGAGGACTACGGTATTAGTAATAATCCTGAGAGCTTTACCGTGTTTGGAGGAGAGGTTTACTTTACAGATATTAAGCGTAATGCCGTCTTAAATTTAAGAGGTGGATCTGCACAGAGTGATTCACTTAGTATTGTTTCTGATATGGGTATGAAGTACTGGTTCAGAGATGAGTTTAAGAACTCACAGAACTATTTTAAAATAGGTGGTTACGATCCTTATATGGATGAGTACGTGCTTCATCTTACAGAGAACGCTATGCCAACAGAATTAGATGTGTACGGTTGTGGTATTACAATATCTAAACAGAATGTAAACGGAGTGTATAATTTTGATGTAGAACTAGGAGATAATATAGGAGAGGTTACTATTGATTTTACATTATTTAGTGGAGAGGTTTATATTTTAGTTAAGTACGGAAATGATACTGTATGGAATGTTAATTTTGATAGTCCTGATGATTATTTATTTACGTTTCAAAAGACTACAGCATTTCCTAATACTTTTAATATAAAAATAACATCTTTTAATGCATCATACTCTATAAATACATCTTGTGTTAATATACTTGACTACGTAACTGTTTATAGAGTTGTTTATAATAACCCAGGATTAGAAGGTCAGACTATACACAATAGCTATAGATGGTCTCTTGGAAGTTTTAACAGTCCATTTTTAAACGACTTTGTAACTATGCAGTCAGGTGGTGTGTCCTTATACGAGAGTCAGACAGGAGGTCTATCTCAGGGTATGATACCAGCTGACGGAAGTAATATAACATTAGTTTCAAATAAGAGATCTAGCGATACATTTATATTTGATCCAGATATTAACTCATTTAAGTACTTGATATCTAATAACTTGTACACTCCAAGTGAGTTGTTACCTTTATTAACAACAATTACTCCAATAACTGGAACGTATCAGGCTGTTATAAACGCTGCTGAATTGGCTGGTTCTGACTACCTTTATTTAGTGTGGGATTACAGAAGTATGCTTGGAATAACTATGTGTTATGATGAAACTAATTTTTATGCTTTATGTTGTCAATGTCCAACATCTGATATATTCTATGTAGACTCAGACTCATTTATTACAGCTTCAGGAATATGGATAGACTTTGATCAGACTACTCTTGCTCCTGACGGATACTATATGTCAGATGATATATACAGACAGTTATTATCAGGTGTTCTTTTAGATCCTGTTCCTTGTCCTGGATGCGAGCCACAGGCTCAGTGTTTTGAAGGATTATGGGAGGAAGGTGATCCAGAACACCCTGACGGAGGAAGTATTACCTATGTAAACACTGATGGAGATATCGTAACACAAGATTTGATATTTTTAGGAGATATTGTGAATATAACTTACCTAGAGATAATATCGTTCACTGGTGTTGTTGAAGTAGCTTGTCCTTTTAATTTATCCTTAAGAACTACAGGTTTTAATGAAGGAGAAGGACATTGTGGAGATACACAATTTATTAATTTTTATATATCAGGAGTATTATGTACTATTGAGCCAGGGGATATAGCTTATAATACAAATAATCCACTAGATAAGTTTGATGGGTTAGGTAAGTATTACGTAGTTTCTAAATCAGTATGTCCTGATGAATCTTACAGTTATCTTGTTCAAATAGGCACAGGCTCAGAAATAGGAGTGATATCAATAATAGATATTTGTATATAAACTATGAAGTACACACTAACATACAATAAGAACGTAGAGGGATGGACATCATTCTTTTCATACCACCCAGAGATGATGATTGGTATGAACGGAGCGTTCTATTCATTTAAGGGAGGTGAGCTTTATAAGCACAACACGAATGTAAACAGGAACACATTCTACCAGGACTGGTGGGATAGAGTTGATTATCCAATAGTTCCATCACCAAACGCATTTAGACCATCTAAGGTAACCTCTGTATTTAATGACGATCCACTAACTATTAAGAACTTTAAGACTATTGCAACCTATGGCAACAAGCCGTGGGATTGCTCTGTTATAACAGATCTGTCTACTGGGGATATAGACTCTACATACTTTGTAGAGAAGGAGGGGAATTGGTTCGCATACATTCGTAACCTTTCAGGTGACGATAACCTTAGACTTCGCTCTGCTCAGGGTGTTGGCTCTGTTAATCTTGTAGAAGATACAGGAACTGCTGCTACCATCTTAAACTTCACGTTTAATATTGGAACAATCGTAAGTATTGGGGATTTAGCATACAGAAATAATGCTGGAGTTATAGAGTTTATAGGTGCTGTTACAGGATTTACAAACACGTCTATAACAATAAATAACACGCCTCCTTTAGCTAATCCAGTTAATAATGGAGACTACATACTGTACATAAAGAACAGTGTGGCTGAGTCTTACGGTGCACGTGGATACTATATGCAGTACGAACTTGAGAACTATGCAAAGGACAGAGTGGAATTATTTTCAGTTAAATCAAACGTATTTAAAAGTTATCCTTAAAATTATTATCTTTGTAAAATATATAGAATTATGGCTTATTACGATTATCAAAGACCACCTATTCAATCGGTAAATTCACTAACACCTCAAGGAGTTGTTCCGTTGACGCCTGCAATAACTGGTTCTTTAGAAGGATTAAGTGGAGCTGCAAACACTGTAACCTCACTAGCTGGACCTGCGACAGGGTTAGCTGCTGCTATGCCATTTATAGGGTTAGGGCTTACAGCTGTATCAACTATTATGTCTATTTCTGAAGCTGGTAAGGCTGCTGACGCACAGAGAGCTGCGGAGAGAGCTGCTGAACAAGCGTTAATAGAACAAAAGAGACTACAAGAACAAAACTTCTACGAAGCTCTTAGAGTTCCTACAGAGGCTTACGATAGAGCATTCAGAGAAGGTACTGCTGCTAACGCACAGGCTGTAAACGCATTAGCTCAAGATCAACGATCTTTAATTGGGGGTATTCAGGGGGTTCAAGAGGCTACAATAGAAGGTCAGGCAAAAACAAGAGAGGCTCTAGCCGATAGACTTTTTAATTTAGATGTTATGAAGGCAGGAGCTGCTACACAGCAGGCAGACGACTTATCTAAGATTGCTGCAGAAGAAGCACAAGGTGCTCAGATTGCTGCTATGGCTGCTGAAAAAGCTAAGATAGCACAGCAACAGGCTACACTTCAAGGAGTTGGAGGTCTTATTACTCAAGGAGCTGGAATGATTGGAACCTATGGAGGTATGGCTGACGCTGGAGATAAATTACAGACTTTATTAGGAGGAACTTCATTTGCGAGACCAGCAGCACAGCAATCAGGCTTTGCTTCTTTACTACAAGGAGCAAGTCCTACGCAATTACAGTCTATTATGCAGATTTTAGGTAAATAAAAAACAATACAATTTATGGCTACTTACTATAAGTATCAGAATCCATCAGAAATAGGTGCAGCTCCAACGCTTGATTGGGGTACTGTAATCAGTAATGTAAATCAGAATTTACAAAATCAGGAACAGCAGCGTTATGAGAATAGAGAAACTGATAAGAAGCTTACTAATGATATCCTTACAAAGGCTAACGAGGTAAGTCTAACAAGTGATCCTAATCTTAATGCACTTATAACCAATATGGGTTATGATACTAAAAGAAACGTGTTTGAATTACAAAAGAAGTTAGAGTCTGGTCAGATATCTAGATCTGACTTTACTATAGCCAACCAGAACACTTCAGCTAGTATAGGTCAACTAAATCAGTTTACAAAAACTTACGGTGCTGATTATGACAAGTATTTAAAGGATGTTCAGGAAGGAAAGACATCTGCCTATGCAGATTTTATGCAGAAGTGGAAGGGTGGATTTCAAAACTTTAAAGATAAGAAACTAATACACAACCCTAATGACGGAAGACTATACGTGGCTGAGTTAGATAATAAGGGAAATGTTAAGGAAGGACCTCTTGGGATGGTTCCTATGTCTACGCTTGTAGAGGTTAAGAACTTTGACGATAAAAAGATAGATGTTCTTGCTGAGACTAATAGATATGCAAAACAATTCGAACCATTTGTTGAATTAGTTAGAAGAGGCGGTGTTGAGACTAGAGAACAGATAGAGAATTACCCAGGATTTGGAGATTTAGTAAACAACATAACAGAAGCTATTGCTAAAAATGATAAAGGATACGCAAGTATCTTGACTGATACTGACGGAACATATTCTATAACTGGAGAAGGTAAGTCAAGCGGTAAAAATATAGGTCTTAAAAATAACGGTGCTGGTGAGATGGTTCCTATTATAGATGACGCTATGAGAACTAGAGCCAGGGATATAGTTAAAGAATACATTATAGCTCAGACTGGAATTAAGGAGACTGGAATGGAAAGATTTGCTCCTCAAAGAGCAGCAGCTGGAGAGAAAGGTTCTAAACCAGAAGAAGTAGTATCTGCAGGAAAAGTAATACCTATGTATGGTCAAAAAACTAATAAATTAGCAGGTCCAGCATTTAATATTAGTAATGTAAGAATATCTCAAGGACCTGGAATAACGCAAGAAATAAAATCAGTTGCTTTAAGAAATGGTCAGGTAGTTATTAATGGATATAATGTTGTTGGTAAAACTACAGGTTCAGGGGTAGATTTTGAAAAAGGAACAGCGACTGAAACTAAAAGAACTAAATTTACAAGTACTCCAGTAATAAATGGTAAAAGAACTAAGGCTGAAGGTTTATGGGAAACTGTTAATGGTGCTCAAATGGAAGATATTATAACTCGTGTTCCAATACCTGGTAGACCAGGAGAAACTTTTCAAAGTTTAGATCAAGCTAGAGAATTTTTAATAGAAGAACAAAAAAGTTTTAGTCCTACAAAACCTGTTGCAGGAAGTAAAGAAACACAAACTAAAACAGTTATAAAGAGAAGCGATTTAGCAGCAAAAGCTGCAGCAGCTGGATATTCTGCAATTGAATACGAAAAGTTATTAAAACAAAAAGGAGTTAAAATAGAATAGTATGGACGAAGTTGATGAATTCGGAATACCAATTAAAAAGCCCGCTGTTGCCAAAAAATCTGTTGATGAGTTTGGTATACCTATAAAAAAAAAAGGATCTTCAGAACCTACTTCTCAAGCAGGTGCTGGGGTATCTCCTACGAGACCTACTCAGCAAGGTACTTCATCGGATACAGAGCCACCAACAAGAGCGCAGGCTTCGGTTGCTTTAGGTGGTCCAACTAAACTATTTGGACAGGAGGAAGAGAAACGTCCTACATCTATTATGTATGGAAACGAACCTAAAAAAGAAGGGTTTGTCCCTCCATCTACTCCTATTGATACAGAACAGTCTATAAAATACCTTGAAAAGAAAAACAAAATAAAACCAGGGGAGAAATTTAATGTAGAGGAGTATGAGAGAAATAGAAAGGAAATTGATAGACTTAAGGCTATTAAAAAGAAAACTCCTATAGAAAAACCTGTTGATGATATTTTTACATATCAGTTCAATAATATAAGGGACTTAAATAATTATACATCAAAAGCAAAAGAGGAGGTAGATGCTGAGGTTAATAACACGGGATTTTTAAATGTTATAAAATCTGGACTATCATCTGCATATAACACTGTTGTGTCTGGTATAGGCAAACTAGCAGACCTAACTCCTCAGGACATAAGTGCTGTTCAAATAGAAAAAAACCCAATAGCCAAAGAAATATCTGAAGTAAAGTCAAATCCTAAAAACTCAAAGTTATCAGAGGAAGAGGTTAATTATAAGGCTTATCAGTTAGCTATAGATAATAAAGCTAAGAGTATTAGAAACTCTCAAACTGATGACTACTTAGAATCTGTTTCTGAAGATGTAAAAAATAATCTGCAATTTAATAAAGTAGACGAACTTAAAACTATTGATGATAATACTAGGAAAGTAGTAAAGGTTAGAGACTCTTATCTAGCTTCCTTAGAGAATGACTACATAAGATTAAATCAGTTACAACAAACAAATCAAGATCCAAACGAAATAGCTAATGTAGAGAATAGAATAAAATCTAACACTGAATACATTAAAAAGTTAGACAAATCTATATATGGATTAGATAGAAAGCACGGAAGTGCTGAAGAAGAAGTTGATTTATTAAAAAGAAACTATGATATGTTGTATAACATATCTGGAAGGGTTACTCAAGGAACTTTAAATGCCTTGGTAACTACTGGAGATATGATTGCTGATTTTATACTTCCTGAATCTGAAAATAATCCTGAATACATAAATAGATTAAAAAAATCTAAGGATGAATTAGTTTCAGAAACAGTAAATAGTGTAAGTGGATTAAGTGATACATTTAGAAAGGACATAAAGGACGTAAATAATGTGAATGATTTTATTAACTGGTCTTCTGATGTGCTTGCTGTTCAAACTCCTAATCTTGTTGCCGCATCTACTGGTAATCCAGGATTAGCAATTATGGGAGCTACTAGTATGGCGCAGAAAAGGTTTGATATGAAGCAGGAGGTCCTTAATGGAACAGCTAAATATGATGACCTACAAATGTTTGCTATACCATTACTTTGGGGTGGAGCAGAGGTAGTATCCGAAATACCCACTGTTGGAATATTAAAAAAAGCAGGTTTAGCTACATCTGCAATAAATGCTGATGATGTATTAAAAAGAGAGTTAATTAATTCTACTTTTAATAATTTTTTAAATACTGGAAAAGAATACACTAAGGATCAATTTAAAGAAAATGCTGGTGAGTTGTTTACAAATGTAGTTCAGAACTCTATGGATAAATATCTATTGGGTAAAAAGAACGTAGGAATTTTTGATAACTCAGAAGAAATTTTAAAGGATACGTTTCTTATGACATCAATGCTTCAGTCATCTCCTCACATAGCTGGAGCTGTTATAAAACCATTTACATCACCAGAATATACTAATGTATTAGATAATAACTCAAAACAGATATTAAGCCTTAATAAATTAATAGGTGATAAGAATGTTTCTGAGGAAGTAAAGTCTGTAGCTAAAAATAAGATAGCTGGATTAAATGCTGAGAGCGGAGCTATAGTAAATAAAGTTGTTTCTTCTATAGATAATATGTCTGACGCTGGTAAGAGCAGGATAGCAAAAATAGAGAAAGAGCAGTCTGAACTTAGAGCCAAGGCTTCTGAGATAACAGAAGATAAAACTATTGATGTAAATACAAAGAAAGATTTATTAAATACTTTAAAGTCTCAGTTTAAATTAGCTGAAGATGAGCGAGTAAACATAATTAGTGGTAAAACTACCGTTGAAGAGATGAGTGTGAACGCTCCTGCTGAGATTAAAGTAGAGGAGGTTAAGCCTGCTGAGGTTAAAGGAATATCTGCAGAAACATCTTCAAACGTGGCTAATCTTACTCAAGATGGACAAGGTAATTATGTTTTTTATCATACATCACCTACTACGTTAGAAACTATTGAACCTAATAAATATGGTACAAATCCTAGAAATGTAACATCAGCTGAAGAGAAGACTGCTATTGGTAGAGTGGGTGGAGTATCTATGTATTACCCTGCAGAAAATGTAGCTGAGAATATAGTATCTGGAAATACCCATATGGTTAAAATTCCAGAGTCACAGGTTTATGACTTTAATGCAGATCCATTAAATCTTATTGAAGAAGCTAGAGTTAAATTTGAGAAAGAGTTTCCAGGTATGGCATTTACTCCTAATGATCAGTTTGCTCAGGTTACAAAACTAGCAGGTGATAGAGGGTTTAAAATGGTTGTTGGTGAATGGAAAGATACAACAAGAGCGCAGACTACTGAGACTTTAAAGCCAGTGGATGTAAAAGAAAAAACTGGAGATGTAATTACAAAGCCTTTTAAAGAAGAATTTGTAAGTAATAAAGATAAAGGATTTAAGTCTATAATACCTGAAACAAAGGAGAGTAAACTTGTAAAACTTTATGATGAAATATATTCCTTTAAAAACAGTCAAAATAAATATGACTCTTTATACCATTTAAAAGAAGATTACGCTAAACTTTCTCAGGAAGAAATAACTAAAATGATTGAGGATTCAGATTTGCCTCAAGAATATAAAGATAGTTATAATAAGGCTTTAAAATATGAGCCAGAACAAAGAAGAACTGAGTTACCTACTGAAGTAACTCCTACTGAAGAAAAAGAACCAACAACAAAATACACAGAAAAAGCAAAAGAATTAGCTGATAAAGTAAGGCAAACTGAAATATTACCTGATTGGCTTAAGGCTAATTTAGGTGATGGAAAAACTCAAGGTGTTGATGCTGACGCTTTAAAAGAAGCTTTCGCTAAGGCTATTGAAAAGACTGGTGAGTTAATGGATAAAGGCATTGAGTTTGCTGAAGCCGTTAAGGAAGCTATTAACGATATTGTTAATTTATTGGGTGAAGATAAAAGAGTCTCAATAGAGAAAGACTTTGCTGATTATTATCAATCTACTCAGAAGCCATTAGAAATGGAATCAAAAGGTTTAGATGTAATATCTAAAGGAGTTGCTAATATGGATGACTTCTTTAGTGAAATGTCTAAAGATAAGGATTTCAATTCATTAACTGAAGATCAGAAGAAAGACCTATACTATAACTCTGTTAGTAAGTACTCGACATCTCAAGCTATTGATCAAGCAGAACAGGCTCCTAAATTAATAGACCTAAAAGATCAAAATTGGCTTAAGAAATTTATACAGGCTTTTCAAAATAAGATGATAAGAGTCAAAGACGTTCAAGAACAAATGGAAGGCGCTTTAGGTATAAAGATACTTAAGGAAGCTAATGTTTCCTTGAAGTTTGAATTATTAGTTGGAAAGACTATAAATATTATAGAGGATAAACAAAAAGAAATTTTTGATAAAAGTAATAAAGAGTCTTGGGCTAATAGAGCTAAAAAAGACGGTGTAGATATTGACCAGTTAGGTACGTATATGTATGCATTACACGCTGAAGAAAGAAACTTAGCTAATGCCACTGAAAGAGAAGAAAACTTCAAAAAAGAAGTAGATGCTTTAAATGAAAAAATAAAGAATGCTGAAACTCAATCGTTAAAAACAAGATACGAGAATGAGTTAAAGAAACTAATATCTGGACAAGGAAAGGTTAAATTACTTAAAGAAGCTGGTAGTGGTATGACAAATGAACAGGCTCAAGAAATTATAGATAATGTAGATAAGTCTGGAAAAAAAGAATTGTTTGATAAGTATGCAAATGAATTTAGAGAGAATGTAATTAAACCTGCTCTTGATGATAAATTAAAGTACGGTCTTATAGATCAAGAGTTATATGATAAATTACAGACTCAATATAAGAACTATGTTCCACTTCAGGTAGTTGAAAAAGCTATGACAAAAAGAACTGGAGGAGCAGGAGCAGGAGCAAGTGTTAAAGGTAAGGATATATTTAAGGCTAAGGGTAGTGATTTATATAAATATACAGATAGATATAACCCTATATTTTCTTCTATGTTTGAGTATCAAAATACAGTAGCAAGAGGAGAAAGAAACCAAGCGGCACAGGCTTTAATAAATCTTGCTGAGCTTGATAAAAATAACGAAGTATTTGAAGTGCATAAACCTAAATATACAGCTATTTTAGATTCTAATGGCGATATCAAATATATGTTGCCAACCACATCACAAAAACTAATTAATGATTCTGTAGAATTAAAAGTAGATGGTAAACCAGTTTATGTGGAGGTTAAAGATAAACCTATGAGAGATGCTCTTCAAAATCAAGGTATTCAAAGAGGTATAAGAGGTCTTTATGTAGTAAATAGTTGGATAAGATCTACCGCTACTTTAATGAACCCTAACTTCTTAATTACTAACTTTTTAAGGGATTACCAGTCTGCATTAATAAATATCCAGTCAGAGATAAAAGATTTAGATATAAAAAATGTTACAGGACAGATAGCTAATCCAAAAAATTTAAAGTCTGCAGGTCAAGGTATTATACAAGACTCAAAAGGTAATTATGATTCTGAGTGGGCTAAATTAGCTAAGGAATATAGAGATAGTGGTGGTAAGGTATCTTGGTTTCAAAAAGAAACACTTGAGGAGTATGTTGATAGCTTGAGAAAAGATATTGAGAAGATAAACAAGGGAGAAAAGATATATACTGCAGCTCTAAACAAATTAGGTAATACGCTTATGCTTGCTCAGTCTGTAGTAGAACAGTCAGTAAGGCTTAGTACATTTAAAGCGTTAAAAGACGCAGGAGTTTCTACTGAAGAAGCAGCAAGAGCTGCTAAGAATATAACAGTAAACTTTGAGAACAAAGGTACGTGGGGAGGTTTAATGGATAGTCTATATTTGTTTGCTACCGCTGGACTTAGTGGTACGGTAAGAATGGCAACATCATTGGCTAAATCTAAAACAGCTAGAACTATAGCTGGAGGTATGTTTGCTTATGGTATTTTAGAGGCTGCTCTTAATTCTTATTTAGGAGGAGATGATGACGATGACGAGAAAATAGATGATGGTATAAAAGAAAGAAACTTTGTATTAGTAAATCCAAAAGATTCTAAACAAGAACCATTACTTCTTCCAATGGCTTATGGATTAAACGTATTTAAGTATGCAGGTAATTTAACATATGATGTAGCGACTGGAAGAAAAAATGCCACCGATGCAACGTCAAAAATGTTTATGACAATATACAATCAGATATCTCCATTACAAGGACCTACATTGTCACAGGCAGTAGCTCCTACAGCATTTGATCCTTTTGTTCAACAATCTGAGAACAAAAACTTTTTTGGAGCACCTATTAAACCTGAGCAACCAAAATTCGGAGCTAAGAAAAAAGAAAGTGATTTGTATTTTGAATCAGTTAGACCAGGATCTTTGTGGACTGCTAAGAAGTTAAATGAGTGGACTGGCGGAAGTGCTATGGAGAAAGGATATATAGATATTAGTCCAGAGATATTAGATCACTACTATGATGCACTTGGAGGAGGGACAGGTAAATTTATATCTGACGTAGGATACACTGGTAAGATAGCTGCTAAAGAAATTGTAGAATCTGTACACGGTAAAGAAATGAAAGATAAGGATGAATTTTCTTTGAGAAGATTACCTTTTGTAAAGGCGTTCTTTGGAAGTAAACCAGAAAAAAAACAGTTGCAGTATATATATGAGACTTTTGAAAGAAGTTCTATAGATCAATTAAACAAAGAAGAAGTTACTAAATTTACAAAACAATTAAAGGAAGCTGTGAAGTCTCAAACATTAGATACAAAAGATGCTAAGCAAATGTATAAAAGTGTTATGGAAGGTCAGTATAAAATAAAAAAATATAAGGGAGTTCAAGAAGTTAGACCAGAGGATATGACCAAAAAAGAATATATTAAATTTATAAAGGGAGCTAAATAGCTCCCTTAAGTTTTTGTTTTAGAATATTCCTATAAACATTATTTACGGATTCCTTATTTCCGCCACGCAAATGCAGGTAGTTCATCACTATCTTTATCCTCTGCATAGGCGTTATTGTTTGTGCCTTTCTACCCATTGTATTCCTGTTTTAGTTTCTCTGCGTAAAGTATTGCATCTTGCAATTCCATCTGAAGATGGTTAATCCATTCTAAGAAGCTTAAATCCTTTCGATCTAAGTTAGTACCATATTTAGCAAATCCTACGTTAGAACGCTCTATAAAGCTTTCTACGACGTTGTTTACTATTGAGTCATCAGTTAGCTTAGGAAACTCTAAAAACTGTGCATCTTTCACCACTATATCTTTTATGTGTTCGTCTAAATATGTCATAATTAATTAAAATAAATGTGTTATTCTGGCTATCTGACCATTGTTTTTATCGTGAATAAATGCTTCAACTGCTTTTGGTGCGTGCTCGTATCCATTACGGCTGTGCCAACTGTCTGTACCACTAGGAGTTCTCAAGGCTTCAACACAAACACTCATATAATCCTTGCTTATCTTATGGTGAAAGTGATGTATGTAAAAGTACTTGTGCTTACAATTAACCCAGTCCTTACTTTCGTGAGCCATCAACAGAGGTAAGTCTTGTTGTTTTGCTCCGTCTCCGTGAGTAGTACCTATTAAATTCTTACCATAAGTAAAATATTTACGATGTGAAATACTACAATCAAATTTTACGTTATCACAATTTCTAAAGTGAGTCTCTATCAACTGAGCTAAAAAGAATCCATTAGTGTAGTCGTGATTAGATGGATTAAACACTACATCTACATCAGCAACGCACATTAACTTTTCAATAATATCCACATATAACTGTTTAGCTATCAAGAAGTTATCGTACCACATTCCGTCTGTGTCTTGTGGAGTTCCGCTTGTAGTGGTTCTCTTTGGATTATCAATATGTAATATATCATTGCCAATAACAAATAATATCTTATCAATATTAAAGCTGTTGACTTTAGTTAATATTCCATCAACACCATCCATAACTCTTTTAACTGCTATTTGATTATTGTAACTTTCGCCAACCTCAAATGAGCTGCATAACTTACCGATATGAACGTCTGCTGGATCTACTATTAGTAAGTGACCATCAACATAATCTTGCCTCTTGTAAGTATTATACTTAGGAGCGTAAGACTTTAAATCATTTAAGAATAATTCATAAAGATTGCCTAGCTCTTCATTCTTTATAACATTACTAGCAATATTATAGTACGGAGTTCCAGTATGTGTTACTAATTTATAGGTTCTAACCTGCTCGAACGGTATACCGTAGAAACTACAGTACTCCTCAATATTCATAAGAGTTCCGTCTGGTTTTCTGGCAGACAACTGAGTATCAGTCCCGTACTGATTAGTATCAGTGTAGGTGATGTTTTCTGTATTCTCGTTTGCCTTGTTTATTTGATTCGAGAAGTGTCTTCTCACTGCATCATCGTAGGGATAACTATACTCCCTGCACGCCTCTCTGGAGGCAGCGGTTATAGATAACCCCTCGGACACAAGAGAGAGAACCCTCTCCTGCATCTCAAGTGGATAGTTGTGTTTCATTATATTTCTTCTTTAAATGTCTGCTGTATTTCTTTAAGCAGAGCTGTTAGTAGGTAAATACTTCTGTTCAATTCATCTCTGTCTCCATCCATAAGGCTCTCATAGATGTTGTCGGTGTACAAGTTGATTGACTTCATAACCGAGTTAACGTGGGCTGTATTACTCATTTTGTGTGTTTTTTATTGCAATTTACTTTGAAAATAAATTTTCAAAATAAAAAGTTATCAACAGTTCATCTTGATTATTGATTCAAGTCTCTCATAAATTATAAACATCTTATCCTCTGGAACCTTGTCAAGTAAAGTGTACAGCCCACTTGATAGTTTCTTTTCAAGTCTTTCAACTTTTGTTGATAAAACTATATTATCGTACCATACTTTATTGGTTTCATTGATATCCTTTATCTCCAATCCCTTAGAGTACACGTTTAGAATATTAAAGTACTTGTTCCTAAACTTATCATCATACTTGATCCAGCTATCAAAGTTCTTAATGTAGTGGTAAATAGTGGCGTGGTCCTTCTTAAGTATTCTTCCGATCTTTGTGTATCCAATATTATGGTACGAGTACATAATCTTTGAGAATATCGCCCTAGCCTCTACGTGATCTTTCTCCCTGCTCTTATTGAATACATCTACATTATATTCAAAATCCATAATTCTTATTAATTCATTTATATTATTCTCCATTGTATAGTTCTGTTTTAAATCCGTAACTTTCTAATTCTTTCATTCTGTACTTCTGTATCTCAGACAGTTTACCGTTAGTGGTTTTAATCTCTGAGAATAGAATATCGCCCTCCTTGATGGCTATCAAGTCTGGTATGCCGTTCTTGTTTGTCTTTATCAACTTCAAGACGTAGTATCCCTCTGCTTCGAGTTGTTTAATTCTCTTGGCTTGTATCTGCTGTTCCTTCATATACTTTTATAAAGTTATTGTTCTTATCGTAAACCCTTGTTAGTCCAAACTTCTTATCGATGTGCTCAAGTATATTCTCAAGGTTTACCGAGTTGAACACCATACCGAAGGTGTTGATGTCCGTGTTGTCTGTGCTGTTCTGTTTGTAGTGATCGTAGAACCATTGAAGGTCATACTTGCCACTGTTTCGCATTTTAATATACTTTTCTTTCATAAGTAATCATTTTTAATTCTTCTTTGTAAGCAATATGAGCTTCTATTTCTGTTTTAAAATATCCTAAGTGTTTAAACTTATTATCTAAATGAATATATGCCCTCCATTTTTTTTCTCTTTTTGCATATCCTACACCTGTATATTTACTAATTCCTCTTTGTTCTTTAGAACAATTTTGTCTATTAGTCAATAACTGTAAGTTTTCTAAATTGTTATTATGTTTATTATTGTCCTTATGGTCAACTACAATCTTATGAGTGCCATCAGGTGTGTGGTTTAAAAAAGCAGTAGCAACTAATAAATGAACTTTTAAGTTTTTACCAATACCTTCTTTATTTAAGGTTACGTGTAAATATCCATTTGAATTATTAAAATTTATTAAAATTCTTTCTTTTAATGCAACTTCAGTAAAATCTTTTTTAATTGTTCTTGCTAAACTTTTAACTCTACCTAAATTAGATATTTGATAAATACCTTCATAATCTTTAACATCTTTCCAAATTTCCATAATAAAAAACCCGCAAAATCAGAGGTCGCTGTCTCTTCATTCACGGGAATTGTATAAATTCTTAAAAGTATCAGCGACAATACTTCTACAAAGATAGTAATTATTTCTTTATATTAAAATCTTTTTTAAATAAATTTAAAGTATAGTCTCTTTTATCAAGTACTGTTTTATAGATGCTATTTTCGATTCCGTTTTTTGCAAATATCCAGAATACTTGGTTGTTATCTCTACCTAAAAAACTTAACCTATCTCTGGATTGCCAGAAACTAACAGCACTAAACTGTAAATTAATAAATACTAAGTAATCAGCTGCAGCTAATGATATTCCTTCTCTCGAACTTACTATCTGACCTACGTACCATTTATCTGAATTGTTGAATTCTTCTAAACTTGTAGTTAGTTTGTCGCCTAAAACTGATTTCAACATCTCTAATTCAGCTACAAAATTATAAAGAATAGCTATTTTATTATCTTTAAACCTATCAGCTATAAATAACGCCTTTGTATCATCTATTACCTGAGACGTTCCATCTTCGTACTTTATAGTACCACTAAATAACTGGTGTGTCTTTTGTTGCAACTTAACAGAGGTGTCAGCTAGTATGGTTTTTCCAGATGTAGACGATGTAACCACTAAGTCTTTATGAAGCTTTTTAATTATAGCATAAGTTATAGGCTTCATCTCAACCTCTAATATAGTTTCGTTAACTGACGTTGTAAATTTAGCTTGCTCCTGCGTAAACGTAATAATGTACGGATTTATCACACTCATAATCTTATCAAAGTCTGCGTCGCTATAATCATTTATAGTTCCATAACCCAAATGCCTTACTTTTACTTTTACATATTCATTAGCCCATTTATAAAAATTAACGTACTTACTAAACGGTGCAAACTTATTTATCCAAAACTGATGAAATGTTTGACTATATCCTTCAGGACACATAGTGCCACTTAATAAAATAGATGGTGTAGAGTTAAATCTTTTCTTATAGATCTTAGTAAACTTATTAGGTTTAGGATAAGTACCAAACAATCCGTGAGCCTCATCACAAATTACAACATCAAAATCATTATCCTCAATCTTATGGATTGATTCTTTATTTATAATTATTAAATCAAATTCATAACCGAAGTTGTCGTGATCATTCTTTATAGAGCTAAATGCTTTTATCTTTGTAATAAATAAAATCTTCTTTGCTCCAAACAGCCTACAAGTTTCTAAAGCCATTAAAGTTTTTCCGCAACGTACGGCGACTGAAAGGTATACCATACCCCTGTCTCTAAGGATATGGCTTGCCTTCTTTGATATGTCTTCTTGATAGTCTCTAAGCATATTTACTCGTTTAAGTTACTTCTGTTCTGATGAACTTCCTTCTCCATCTGTTCATAAAATATAGTCACCTTACGTGTCTCGCACCCCATCTTGTGTATTCCCCCTGCTTGATTACAGTAGGCACACTTCTCTGTAATGATCTTGTAACCAGTATCAATACGCTTAAAGTCTTTCACTATATACTTCTTAAATCCGAAGCTATCTAGTGGCATACCTCTGCTAATGTATGGACCACCACTTGGATCTACCATATCAATCTCATTAGTCAGTGAGTCAACCATTCTATTATACTTATCGTATATGTACTGATGCGTCTCGTCATCATACTCGTGCACTATATCCTTAAACTGTTGAAGTGTCATCAAAGACTGAATGTGTTCATTATCTTTTAGATAAGCCTCATAGGCTCTAGTGTAATCATTAGGCATACCGAACCTGCAGTACTCAAAATTTCCTTCCCAAAGGATGTCGTGGTTTTCATCTCTTGTAAAGGTGAATATATCACCGTATCTGTTTTTATAAGTGTTTTTCATAGCCTCTCTCTTTTGGTTACTACCTCGTAAACATATTTTCTGTTAATTAACTTCAGCAAGATAAGTAATTTTTCTGCTGTATCATAGTCTAGATAGACTAATTGTTTTTCTTCATCCATTACGCTTAACCCGTTACCGTCATCAATTATCTCTAACGCTAACTCTCCTGGATATGACCACTCCCCATTATCCGAGTAATACAACTCGTGGTTGGTATCCTCTAACTTGTAATCGTACTCGTGCTTGTTATCTACTATTATCTGTTCCATTTTATTTGTTTTTTAAAAATTTAATTATTCTAAATCTCCACAATTAGAAAATATTTCGCAACTTTCTGTTTCAATATGATCATCTGTTATTGTTTTATCAAAGTTTTCACTTTCTTTAATTATCTCTTTTGCACTTCTAAAATTTCTGAAAAATGTATTTTTATATTCTTCTATTGGAAGGACTTGTTTTTTATCAGGTATGTTTCCATTTGGATTTCCATATTTATTTTCTATATAATCAAAGAAATCAAAAGAACTTGGATTTTCTTTAGCTATCTGATATAATTTATTGTTTGATTTTTTATAACAAGTTATACAATTACCTTGATAACCTTTTAAATTTAATCTAAATAATTGTTGGTTCCAAAAAAAATTTATATGCTTTTTAGTCATAGGTTTCATTTCTTTATCTATCAAAGGATATATTATTCTTAATTGTTTATGATTTGAATTTATTCTATCAAACTCATCTAATCTTATTCCTAAAGCTATAAAATATTTTTCTTTACCCCATATACTTTTTGCATAAGATTTTATAGGATTCATTTTTAGTTCTCTTGTACAATGAAGTCTCGAATGATTTGGTATATTATATTTTTTTATTATCTCTTCAAAAGGAGTGTCTTCTCTTTTTATAAAATCATTTTTTCTTGTTGCTGAATTATAATCCACTATTGTATGAGTACAACTTTTTCTTTGATTATGATGAACTTTAGTCTCTATCCATATCACAGGTAAATCAAATTTTATTTGACATTTATTTATAAAATCCAATGTTTCATCTTCCTCTTGTCCTGTATTTGCAAAAACAATAGACATATCATATAAATCTTTTAAATTTTTCCAGCACCATAAAACCATAAACATAGATGTTTCTCCACCACTACAAGTTAATAATAATTTATTCTTATTTTCCATATCTTAAATATTTATATACCTTTGGCAATACCTCCATTGCCTTTTCAATGTTTTTATAATATACCTTACCTAAATTTTCTTTGGAGTAGTACTCCAGTCCTGTCTCCTTGTCGTAGTGGTAGTCCTTACCACACGCAGTTATGCCTCCCTTCCTGACGGCTATGTACGCCCCACCTCCGTAGGGTTTGACGTACACCTGCCAGTCATTCTGTATCGCCCATCTGAAGTCGTCTGGATTTATCAAAACTTAAACTCTTCAGGGTTGTGCGTGTCTCCATCCTTAGTGATGAACTTTATCCACCTGCCGTTGGCATCCCTGCCCTCAAGTGGAGTGACTCCAGTAACATATAGTCCGTAAGAGACTAACCACTTGTAAAACAGCGTCCTACTGATGGTCATCTTAGCCTTCGGTGCAAAGTCTGGGTTGTCCATAATAAAGTCTAAGTATAGGTCCTGCTTATACAACAACTCATCTAATCTCATCTTATCGTTGTGCGAGTTTCCGTCTATCATACCACACCAGTCAATGAACTCGTGGCAGGTCTCTGCAGACAACTTACGAACCTTAAGGTTTACAAATGTACTCTTTATTAGTCCAGTACACAAGTAAGACTTCAAATTATTTATCATATAGTTATCGAACTTGCACCACTCCTCCTCATCCCAGTCGTTGAACAGCATACGTCCAAACTCCACAAACGGTGTAAACTCCTTGCTGTAGAACTGCCTGAACTCTAGCTCCCACTTCCGTCTCTCGAACGAGTTCCCCTTGCCCTTGATGGCGTAGTTGGTGGTAATCATAATCTTAGGTGATCGATTGAATGGCAACTTGATCGCGTCCTTATTCTTCTTCTCAACCGTAAGTCCCTCAGTAACAACGCTGAACAGACGCTCGAAGTCGAAGTGCTTCTTAACGTCATCGAAGCATAGCACCTGAGTCCCCACGTTAACCGTCTGATACGCGAATGACTTATCAAAGTTAAACGACTTACCGTCTATGGTGACCGTCTTCTTAATCTTAGACAGCGCGTTGACAAACAGTCCCTTACCTGTACCACCCTCTGGGTTATCGGAGATGACCTCATCATTAAGGATGATCGCTGGGCAGTATGACGGGTTCTTGTACCCGTGCATCAGAAACCCTATCGTGCTCTCCATCGAGCTAACCCTCTGGGTGTCATCACCCGCGATGTTAGACACGAAGGTCTTGAAGTCGCACTCAGTAACCTCACATATCGCGAAGTCCCTGTCTATCACCTGATCCATCCATATATAACCCTCAAGGTCTATGTAGTCTATTATGTCCACCTTGTCCTTGGTCACCTTGACCGCGCAGTTGTTGTAGTACAGGTGAGCCGTGTCTGCCGTGTCCTCAACGAAGTACACGTCCACCGATCCTAGCAGTGACAGGAAGTCCTCCTTGAAGAACCGTGTCTTGTCCGCGAAGTAGTTGTAAACAGACAGGTCGTCCATATTCTCAAGGTACGCAAGAACAAAGTCCTTTATCTCATCCTCTGACGTGTTGTCTATAAGGTTGTTTGTAACCTTAACAAAGACAAACGTCTTGGTGTTCTCAGGGTAGAACTTATAGAACCCGTTATCCTCCAAGAACTCCTTAAACAGGTAGTGAATAATGCTCACAGCACCCTTGTCATTCTTGGTCCAGAAACGCTTTGTGTCGCTATCAATCTTATCCAAGACTGCATCGATGACACCCTCCTCAATGTCAGTCATCTCAGACTTAATCTGCTTGGCTGTCGCCCCGTCCTTCACCTTCTTCTTAAGCTGAGACAGACGTGCCGTGTCCTCGTAGTACTTAGTACCAAACTTATTGGTGTGGCTGTAGGCTGAGTTTATGGTCATCTTAATCTCAGACATTGGGAAGTCTGACTGCTCGAACTGACCTATTATATACTCCGCCAGTGACTTGTTTATGCCGTAGTCGTTGAAGGCTGCGGCTAAGATGTACACGTTGTGGTTACGCTCACCATCCACCATACCATACTTAGATGTCCACCACTTTACAAGTATGTCGACTATCTTATTCTCGTTGGTTATAGGAATGGTAGGGGCACTCGATGCCTTCTGAATCTCAACGAACTCGTCCTCGTGCATCTGATCCCAGACCTTAGACTCTTTGTTGATGTATATGTCCTCGTCATACGACTCGTAGCACACCCTTGATATGTTCTTGGATGTCGTGTCAAAGTACTGTGAGTTGAAGTGTCTCTCAAGCGCGTTGAAGTACCTCACGTGGTTGTCTATATCCTGTGGTATCTTAACAATAACCTTCAGTCCATCTCCTGATGGAGATACAAATACCAACATAACATACTCGTCTGATGCAATAGAGCGCTTCTCAGCCATCATCTCCTTCTTGCTGGCATATCCATCAAAGTCAAGACAGATCAGTCCGCTGTGCTCAGTTATTGAGTTGTCTGCACGCTTAGTGAATATACCTGAGAAGCATATCGCTGGGAGTGACTTCTTAAGTTCGTTACGTGTTGACTTGTCCTGCTCCTGCTGTATGCTCTCGATGAGCTCCCTGCTTGAACCGTTTCTTATCCTATCTAGCACCACGTCTATGTGTCTATAGAATGGTGTTGAGGTGCTTCGGATGTCCTTAAATATTGTTATTTTCATTTTGAATAAGTTGTTGTTTGTATCTTAGTATAACCCCTAGTATCTCAAGTGCCACAGTGTCAGGTACTTGAATGCTTAGTCCGTTGTCCTCTACCTCTTGCTTAGTCTCACTAGAAGAAAAGAAGAACCCTGATGCCGTGGTACTTGTCCACTGTGGTGTACTCATCTCCTTTAAAAGGTCGCTCTCTAAATCCATAGAAACCCACACGTTTGTGCTGTTGTCAAGTAGCCTCTCTGCTGTAGTCTGAACCTCAGTGATTTCAATTTCTATAGCCTGGATCCTCTCGTAAGCCTCTGATATTTGCTTCATTTTCTTTTTGTTCATTGCTGTCCTTTTTTAATTAAATAGTACCATAGCCAAATTAACTTTGATCTTAAAAATTCGTATGCAAATAATATTAATATATATTTCATAATAATAAAGGTTTAAAAAGCCCCTCGTGAAAGGGGCTTGGTTAATTTAGAATGGTAGCGTACCATCGTTAACTGGCTCTGACTGTTGAGCAGGAGCCTGCGCTTGTGCCTTAGGCTCGAACGTGTCCAACTCGATGTAGTACTTACCGCCTTGTGAATTTTTGACTTGCAAATTCACCCATCCGTTCTTAGCGTGTTGCTTCAAGAAGGCTGTTGCCTCTTCTACCTTTACGCTAATTGATCCCACCACAAAGTCTGGTGCCTTTTCGTTTCTTTTGAATAAGAAACCGTCTGCAAAAATTTTCTCCATTTTTATTTAATTTAATTGTTAATACTTATTCCTCTTTATTAGATCAAACATTCTAGTAAACACGTCGTTTATAAACCTCGTGAATAACTTCTCCCTCAGCGCGTCTGCGTCTGCGTTCTTCTTTATATACTCCTTGAACACGAAGCAGTTCTCCTCTGATATGCCGAACTCTATGTTCATATACTCTTCCTTCTGCACAAATGTAAAATAAAATTTCTTATTATTTGAAGAGGTCTCGTTAAATTTATCAACCAACTCCTTGACTATCTGCTCAGAACTCATAACGTATCCTGTATAAAGTAGTTGTTAATATCCTCAGTCGCGTCCTTACTGAAGAACTTCTTGTACACCTCGATAGCTCGCATCACCTTGTCACGACCACCTAGCACGAAGTCTTCTGAAGGCTCAAATACGCCCAATCGGTGACTCTTCTTACACACCACGTAGAACACTAGAGGCTTACCGAACAACTGGCTGTAGATGTAAGCCTGCGAGTCGTAGTTGTACTTCTTAGCCGACCAACGAAAGTCGTCGATGTCTGACGTGGTCTTGATGTCGATCAAAATGTCCTCGCTAACTATATCAGCCTTACCCTTGAACGGCATACCGAAGATGTCCATCACCGCTGGCTGTTCGAACACGTTGCCATCGCGGTAGATGTTCTCGTAGAAGAAAAAGTTCCCCTTCATCGTGCTTACAAGCGAGTCAAGTTCGTCCTGCTCGTTTTTCAAAAGCAAGATCGAAGATGATGAGTGTGACACAGCATCCTTGTAGATGTTCGTGTTTCGTGTTGAGGCTTCGACAACTTCAAAGTTAACGAGTTTCTCAGGCTCAAGCATAGCCGTGTGCAGGTACGAGCCTTGAAGCATAGGAACCGTAGGCTCCTCTCTAACCTTGAACATACGCGGGTTCTTTAACAACGTCCCAATGTCGCTGTTGCTGATGTACTTCGAGCCAAACTCACCGTAGTAGTTGGCATCGTCTCTTAGTTGTTCTATTACTTTACTCATCTTACTTCAATAAATCTCCCAAGGTCTTCTTAACGCTTGTGGATAGGTTATACTTCACGCTCAAGTTCTTAACGATTGTCGCTAGGTCTAGCTTGGTCTTGTTGGCCTCAACATACTTGACAACACCTGCCCAGTTAGTATCATTCACAGCAAGATCGATCTTTGATGTAGATGCAGGCTTTGATGTCTTTACTGAGTCGATTAGATCTTCTCCTGACCACAACGATAGCCCAGCTCCGTGGAGCGCAAGTGCCTTAGTAGTAGATCTTTGTATAGTTTTGTTTACGTCCATAGATGTTACTCTCTCTAACGGAATAGATTGATTTTTAAAATCCATTACTGGCAAATAATCTATATGCTCCAATCCATTTATAATAATTCCTACTTTTACATAACAGGTTTTACCATCGTTAAAATAGTTGACTCCTGTATGATAATCTTCATAAATAATTCTCTGCATATCTGGGTAAAACTGTTTTACCATAGCCCATGCGTGGCTCCAAGATAAGTACTCTTGATTTCCTTTCTTTTCTACTTTAGACTTTACGTCTATTTCCGATAATGTTTTAAACACATTGTTTTCCATTTGTATTAAATTTAATTGTTAATTTTATTTCCTTTTCTTAAATTATCTATCGCCCATAAAGGTTGAAAGTTTGTGTAGTGGTTTAATTTAATTACTTCTTCTTCTGTCTTGGCTGATGATATTGGAATAATATGATCTAAGTGCCATTCACTTCTATTATCCCAAGACATTTTATTAGTAAATTGACTTTCTATATGCAGTTTAAATTCTTCAAATGTACAGCCAAGTATTTCATAAGTTTTAGATTTTTTAGTATATCCTTTATTTCTTATAGACATACTTATTAAAGTTCTTATTGAAGATGTTATTTTAAATAAATTATCATTTGCCCTTCTTTCTCTTTCGTTTTTATTTCTTTTATCTTTATTATTTGATTTATAATCTTTTTGTTTTTTAGATATTATATCTTTATTTTTTTCGTAGTAATCTTTTTTTCTTTTATTAACTTCTTCTGCATTTTTTAATCTATATTCTTTACTTTTTTTAGAAACAATTTCTTTATTATTTTTATACCATTCTTTAGCTTTTTTATATATTTCTTCAGAATTATTTACTCTGTAAACTTTTTGTTTTTTAGATATTATATCTTTATTTTTAAAATAATATTCTTTATTTTTTACTTTTAAAATATCTTTATTTTTTTCTTTATATATTTTTTTTCTTTCTTTATTTTTTTGTTTTGTATCTTCTGAAATATTTTTATTGTAGTTATGTTTATATTCTTTTAACCTTTTTGCGTTTTTTATTCTATATTCTTTTATTATTTCCTTGCCACAATCTATACAATAACATCTAAATTTGTTACTTCCTTTTTTTATAGGATAGAAATCAGTCAACTCTTTTTCTACTTTACATTTACTACAAAATTTCATATACATTCAAAACAAAATCCGCCTAAATTCGTTAGCCTCTGACCTCTAACTCCTCTAAACGGATTGTTTAATATTTATATCAATAAATTATTGATGTCAGAGGAAATACAAATATACAAAAATTTATTTAGTTATTTTATTTTTTTTTATCAATCTCCCTAGCCTTCTCTACATACTTTGTAAGGTCGACGTGTGACTTGAAGCTATTCATATACTGAACACGTGGAGTATCAGTCAGATCTCCCTCCTCGTCAAGGTAAGTTTCTTCCTCGTGCAGTATCTCGCTTATCAGGTACTCAAGTCCAGACTTATACCTTTCAGCAGCATCTTTAAGCGCTTGGTTCGGTTCGGCAGGGTTCTCTATCCCGTCGATAAATATTTTAATGTCTTCTTTTCTCATTGTCTCAATAGTTCTAAAGTTGTTACGAACCTGTGGATGACCGTGTCTCTATACTTAACCAGCATATTGTATCGTTTCAAGTTCTTCATTGTTTTAATCTCCTCCTGTATCTTTTCTGATATCATATTCAGAGCCTTGCGGTTATTACTCGTGGCTACTATATAGCACCCAATACGCCATCCGTTCTTCTCGAATATCGCGTACTCCTCCTTCGTCACCTCTTGGTAGTAGTCCCCGTTAAACTTTGTGTTTAGGATGCGTATGCCGTCCTCGTCCTTGATTATCTTAACACCCTTGTAGATGTATGCCTCAGACGTTGGAGCCGTTAGCCTTGTTGATAAGCCGTCTTTACTGGCTTGTTTAAATACTTGTTCCATTTATTTTGTTTTAAGTTAATAATTAAGCCCGTCTCTCCGAGCAGTCACGCATAAGATGATTTGTGTGTGTCATGAAAACATTGGCACCACCCACACACAGCGACACGACCATCACCTCGACCTACATTGTAGCGTTTACAAGGATTCCTTTATGGTAGTGCCGTTATATTCTTGTATACTCTCTCGAACGCCTCTGACATTCGCTTGTTGTCTGCATAGTGTATTGATTTTACTCTTGTTCGCATCCACCTATCAAAGCGGTGCATCTCTTTCTCTGCTCTCTTGTTCTTCATATCTCTCTTAAGTTTTGTATAAATGCCTTCGTGTTTTTAGCCATATCCTCTATGGCTTCTTTGTTTATTTTGTAGTAGTCCTCAGGGATGTCTATCTCTATGAGCCTGTTGTCTAACATAAGGTGCTTGAACTTTGGTATAATGAATATATTCCCCGCGTTTCTCAGCGCTATGTAGTTGTCGTTTGTTACGTCTTCGTGCCTTCTTAGTATAATACTCATAAGGTTATGCTTTGATAGGGTTACTGATATCTTCCTGCCAATGGTATATCTCCTTCCATAACTTTATAAGGTCGTTGGCTCTAGCCACGTCTCTATTAGTTATAATTGTCTTGTTAAAGATATCTCTTACCTCGTTCTCTATTGTCTGCATTACTCAGTTGGTTTTGTGCCGCAGTATATACACACGGCTAGGTTAAACAATGCAGGGATGAATCCCCATATTAAATTAGGAAAGGCTTGCTCGCTTCCCTCTATAGTGCTTATAAAAAAGAAAGCACCGAATACTGTTGCTGATGATAGGAACCATAGCTCCCAAACTTTCTGTCTCATTTGTTATTTATTTTGTTGATTGTACCATTTAATAAATTCTACCACTGCGCTATAAGTATGTTCTATTTTATTTTCATAACTGATATTACATACATTACTGATAACAATAGTTGTTTCTGAGTAGTTTATAATTTCGGTTCCGTTCTTTAAAATGTTTACGTCATAAGCGCCATCATTTAAACTCTCAATCTTATCAACCACTTCCATAAGCCAATTCCAATCCTTGTGAAACTTAGTTTGCTCTGCAGTGAAACTCGTCTTAAAGTCCCCGTTAGGTCTTATAGTACCAAACTTTGCTAACTCATACGTGCCGTCATTGTTAACGTCCGTGTTTAAAAACTCTAGTATTAATTTATTTTCCATTGTGTTTAGTGTTACTGGGCGCATAAGTCCCACGCGTTAATATTTGTTTTTCTTGTTACTCCTAACTCATTACATATGAACTTCGCTAGTTTATTGTTCACTGCAGGCACCTCTATTTCAGGACTGCCTATTGCTGAGACAATAGTACTCGGTTCAAGACCGAGCACCCTTGAGCAGAACTTTACGTCCTGACCTAGATAATATTGTTTTCCATACGCCTCTAGCGTCCACTCGTGCCCGAAGCCGTAGCTTCCTCTCGTTATAATTACTTTCATATTCTTTTTAGTTCTTCGTTATCTGCAATATCGGTAATGTACTCATTTATAAATTCAATTACATTGTCACGCGTAAGTGACCAATATAAAATGTCCTGCGCTTGTTCGTCCGTACACTCAAAATTATTTTGTACGTCGCTAACGTGCCAAAGGTTGTCAACGAAGTAACCCTCGTTTCTTAATACTTGTTTTGCTTCTGCTGTAGTCATTGTGTTTAGTTTTAAATGTTAATATTAATTTGTTCAAATTGTGTTACTGTATGAATACCGTTTGATAATTCTTTCCAATACTTAATGTCGTTTTTATTTTTATATATAAATTTTAAAAATCTATTAACTTGTTTACTGTTAGCGCAAAAAATATTAAATTTTCTGCCGTCGTAAAACATTATTTCAAATAGTGTAGTTTGCATATTAGTATTTGTTTGAAAAGTTAGTATATGTTTCTAAAGCCATTGTGTCTTCGTTGTCTTCTATTATACTTAAGTCCATACGAATAAATTCTGCGATAAGTTGAGCGTCCTCTATTAATTGAATAAGTTCCTGCTCCGTCCAAGTTTTGTTATTTATTGTTATCATTTTTTTAGTATTAAAGGTTATGTCAGAATGTCGATTTTATTCTCTCTATTCTCTTATATATATTTTTATTTATTTATTTATTTTTTTATCTGAAAAGTAAAGAAAAAATCAGAATACTAGCATAGAAAATGTAAAGCCTTGATTTCATTGACCTCAAGGCTATGACGTTTCTAAAAAAAATCGACATTGTTGTGTCGATAATCTAGCATAACTTTACTATTCTTTAAGTTTAAGTAAAAAATCGTAGTAGTAGTCATACAACTCATTGAATAGGTCTTGTGCTTCATCTGTGTAGTTTGTAATTGCATCAGTAACACTTTCGTATATTTTATTGGATTCAAACTCGAAGTGTTCTTCTATTTTCTTATGCGCTAACTCTGAGGCTACCTCTAGTATGTTTATTTTTATATCCATTTTGTTAAAGTTTAATATATTTAAAGTACTCGTTATTGAATTCATAGCCTTCACCATTGTAACTAGGATTGAAAGCTAAGACCTGCATTTTGTCGGTCACTATCGCTATGCTTTCTTGAGTCATTACTGAGGCAATATTCTCGAAGTCCTGCAGGATTTTTGACTGCCTTGAGTACTTGTACTCCATAAGTCCCACAAAGGTAGGCTCGACGTTGCCGTTAAATTCTGCGTCTACTATCTGATAAGCCATAAGTCGATACTCTTTATTGCTTGCGATGTAGCTTATTACACCTTCAGGTGTAAATAGGTTGTTGTTTAATCCGATGTTAATTTGTAGTGTTTGCATTTTGTTTAGTCTTTAAATGTCCCCTCGTTTGTTGGGATATGGTTATTAATTAATTCCTTTAATCTCTCTAGGCTTTGCGCTTCTATGAAGCCTTCACCTACATAGGCACGATAGATAGTCCTAGTCGTGCCGTTAAATTCCTGCTCGTATGTTTCGTAGTTCATATTAAAAATTGTTTTGAACTGAGTTCCATATTATTGCTTGATATTCGAAGCCCTTCATCCCTAACTTTTTAGCCTTGCTTAGTGTTATGCTTTGCAATTGCTTATAAGCCAAGTCCCCAATCGAGCCCATTGTCATATCGAAACAAGCCCTAAGGTGCCAAACGTCAACCGTTACAAAGTCCTCATTTAAGTGCGCGATATTCTCACAAAACGCGAAGGTCTTATTACTTTCGCTTGTTATTGTTACCTTGCCTTGTGCTATAGCGAAGGCCTTAAATTTATTCGTGTGAAACGTACTGACTTTTGTGTCAACGGCCTCGATGTTATTTTGTACGGCCTCGAAAACAGTATACGCATCCTGAATATTCTTAGCCCACTTGTTTCTAGGGCTAAGCGCGCTGATTACTCCCGAAGCAATAAACGTACTCGTGCCGTATTTTTGCGCAATATCTTTGCAAATGTCGTTGGCCTGCTGGTACCAAAGCAAGCCAGATTTTATATCGCTTTCGCTTGCTAAATTAAAGTATTTGTCTAGGTTTCTAGATATTTTTTGCAATTGGTATTTAGTTAACTTTCTCATCTTAGTTAATTTTAATAATGTTATTTAAGTCTAGTACAATTAATAATACGGCAAAGGCCGTTACTGTAATGGTAAAATAAATTTCACCTTCGTTTCTTTTAATAAATTGTTTCATTTTGTTTAGTTGTTTAAATTAGTATTTGTAAAGTCTAAGTAGTCTAAGTTAGTGTAATGTTTATCTAAAAAATTATATAAACTTTTTTCGTTTCTAAAACGTTTTACGTTCTCTTTATCAGTCCACGACGTTTGATATTCATAAAATTTTACTACGGCAATATAATTGCCTTTAAAAACCTTGCCTTTGTCTGATAAAATTAATACGTCATCAGTCAATACGTTTTCTTTTAAAATAAATTGTTTCATTGTTTTTAAGTTTTAATTATTTATAATATTTTCTAAACCCATTTTTTTCGCTACCGAAATAAATTTCAGTATAATCAACCCCGTTTACATTGTAAACTATTCTTATAGTGTCTTTTGTGTCTTTAAAAAAAGAAGCTTCTGTTGTTATTGCTAAATTTTCTAAATCTTTAATGTAAAATAAATTTGTCATTTTAATAAAGTTTAAAGTTAGTTCCCTTTGTTAGCTTCGCTCTAATAAACTATATCTATATAGCAAAGGGATTTTTTGGTTGTTTATGTTTCAGTCGTTTGACAAGCGTAAACCAACGCAAAGACCTTATATCTTATCTTCTCGAGTTCCATACTATCTTACAAAGAATTCCCTTTTAATTCGGGCTTTGTTAACAGGAGGCTAAACTCTTATAAGTATTCTCAATAAATCAATGAACTATTTTTTTGTTTTGTTGTTCTTGTTTCCAAACAGCGCCCGGCGTTAAACTGTTGTAATAACTTTCAATTTCGGGATGTCATTGTTTCCAATCATTCAAGCAAAACTTTTAAGAACTTGTCAAAACTGATATGCTATTCTAACAGGACAAATATTCAAAAAACTATTTCAATTCACCAAATTAAAAATAAAGTTTTTTTAAATTATTTTCATTTTTCTAGTGTTTACGGGGCTTCGCAAGGATTACAAATGCAGTACTTTCTTACAAGTTTAATTCTTACTATTCTAACTTGCTGATAATTAGTAAGTTAAGATAAATGTATGTTTTGTATATATAGTATTGCGTGCGCGCGTGCGCATAGCGATGTTGATAATTGCCTATCGAAATGTCTCTTACCATAGATTTTCTCTATCATAGTTTTTATTTATAAGCCAATAGGAAATTCTTATCGTTACTTTTCGCTGTAAGAAAAACCTTAAGTCTTAGGGTTTATGTTATGGCAATTAGTAATGAATACAAATGACAATAATTTTTTGTATCTTTGTTGTCGAATAAATAATATAAAAATATGAATTGTTTAAAATGTAAAAAAGAATTTACGGGAAGGTCTGATAAAAAATTTTGTTCAGATAAATGTAGGAATAATTTTAATAACGAAAGGAATAAATTTGAAATTAACGAAAGGAATAAATTATGGTATAAAAAAAACAAAGAAAAAGTTTTCGATAATATAGAATTGAAAATGTATAATGGAGTAAAGTACAGGGCTAAAAAATTTAATATTCCTTTTAATTTAGACTTAGAAGATATAATAATTCCTGCAAATTGTCCGTTGTTAAACATACCAATATACAAAACGGAAGGAAGAGTTAAAAATAATACTCCTTCACTTGACAAAATCAATCCTTCTTTAGGTTATGTAAAGGGTAATGTATGGGTAATTAGTTGGAAAGCCAACAGGACAAAAAGTAATTTAAGCATTGAAGAGTTAAAAATGTTTTGTAACAATATATTAAAACGTATTGAATAAGTTTACTTCTAACACTACAAACGGGAGAAGGTTTGCCCTACAAAAATAATCGGAGCAGTGTAGGTTATACCATACGCAAAGCAATAGAGTGAGCGCGTAAAATGTAGGCCGTCCTGCAGGAAGGCACCCGACCATAAAAAGCCAAAAACTTTGAAGGAAATTTCTGAAATCAGAACCCCCGTGTCAAAATTGAAGTCGCTTTCCTACAGCAATTCGTCACGCAAATCCTATATATAACCCAAATACCACACATTTCTAACCTATTTTTTTACCTCATCCCTTGCCACCATTGACTCACGACGTTTTTTAGATAAAAATGACGTCTCCTGACGATTTTTTTTTAAGACGTCATCTCTGCATCCATTGATTTTACTGGGTTTTTTCCCTTCTATGTTAGTATTCTGATTTTTTTCCTATTTTTTACAGAAAAAAAAATAAAATATATATAAAATATATATATAGAGAATAGAGAAGAAATTTTCGACATTCTGACATAGACAATGTTTAAATCCGTATATAAATTTACACTATATTTGCATCATAATAATCTAATTTTATTTTATATGGAAATTACAATCGCACCAAACTACTTTATGTTTGGTTTATCTTGGTTCTCCAAGGACGAAGATTTTGACTACTCAGAGTTGAACATCTACATCTTATGTTTACACATTCAATTTACATTTTAATCTATGAACGACTTAGTATTTGACAAGGAAGGAAGAGACAAGCTGGTAAATGGTATAACTACTATCAGTAAGGCGGTAAAGAGCACGTTAGGACCGAGAGGTAAGACGGTGCTAATTGAATCACAGAACCACACGAATGGAATAACTATCACCAAGGATGGTGTCACGGTTGCTAAATCAATCAACCTTAAGGATCCAGTTGAGAACTTAGCGGTGCGTATGATGAAAGAAGCCGCAGACAGAACAGCAACCAGTGCAGGTGATGGAACGACAACAGCGATTGTGCTAACGGAGGCTATGGTCACAAGGGGTAATGAGTTCATTACGGAGAGAAACAACCCAACAGAGGTGCTGCGTAATGTGAACACTGTTGTGGATGGTGTGGTGAAGAGCCTGGAGAAGGTGAGTAAGAAGGTAAGCGGTAAGACGTTGAAGGACGTTGCGTCTATCTCTGCTAACAATGATAAGGAGCTAGGTGCTATTATCGCTGACGCGTATAACAAGGTCGGTAAGGAGGGGATCGTTACGGTTGAGAACTCACAGACTGATAAGACCTACAGCGAGGTGACTAACGGGATCAAGATAGACAGGGGATACACGAGCAGGCTGTTCGTGAATGATATGAAGAAGGAGGAGTGTATAATGGACGACGTGTACATTATGGTGACGGACCAGGAGATAAGTAATATACTGTCTATTGAGAACGTGCTGAAGCCGATTATAAACGGACAGAAGAAATTATTGATTATAGGACCTTGTACTGGCAACGTGATCAACACGCTAGCTGCAAACGTGGCTCATAACAACCTTAAGTTCTGTAACATTCAGCCACCACAGTTTGGGTACAAGCAGCAGGAGCTGATGCAGGACATCGCGCTTGCGGTTGGGGCTAAGTACTTCAGTGAGCAGACGGGTGATGACTTGAGTCTAATATCTATAGACCACCTTGGTAAGGCAGACAGAGTGATCGTTGGAAGGGACAGCACGGTGCTGGTTCGAAGCGAGACATCAAATGAGGCGATTAGAGAGCGTGTAGAGCAGATGTGGATACAGCACAACAACTCAACGCGTAAAAACGAGAGGGACGCCTTAAAAGAACGTATAGCGTCACTTACAGGTGGTGTTGGAGTAATATACGTTGGAGGCGGATCGGACGTGGAGCAGAAGGAGCGTTACGATAGGGTTGATGATGCGGTCTGCGCGGTTAGGTCGGCATTAGAGGAGGGGATACTTCCAGGTGGTGGTGTGGCGCTGTATAACATAGCGTCTGATATCATTGCATATGCTGACGAGAGTATGGAGCACATAAGCCACGACCAGTACACTGCGATGCAGATCGTGGGCTGGGCGATACAGTCACCACTGCTGCAGATAATGGACAATGCTGGCAAGGACGGATACGAGATGATGTCAGATGTAAACACACCAGGGCACGGATACGATGTGAAGAACGAGTGCTACGGTGATATGTTTGGGATGGGGATCATAGATCCGCTGAAGGTGACTAAGAACGCGCTGAAGAACGCGGTCAGTGTAGCCACGACGATACTAAGCACGAACGCGATTATAACCTTAACACGACAACAATAGCTATGGTACCACTGGGAAAATATGTTATAATCAACCAGATCGATGAGCAGGTAAAGTCTGACATCGGTCTGATAATGTCTGGTACTGACACGTCTAAGATGCGTTACAAGAAGGCAGAGATAGTAAAGAAGGGTACGGATGTAAACTCAATTAACGACGGAGATATCGTCTACTACGACAAGAACGCTGGGTATAGTATGATGATAGGCGACAAGACCTACACCGTCATAATGGAGAGAGACGTGATCGTGGTGATATAAAGTTGGCAATTATTTATATTTTTTGCCATAGTTATATTTTTATTATATTTACAACAAAACCACCTCGTTTACAGGGGTGGTTTTTTAATGTATGATTAATCCATCACTAACTAGTATATTATCTATTAATGTCCGTTATACTGCACAATATACATCATATTGTACATTATATAACACATTAGTACTGCTTAGCTTTCTGTATAGCCTTATTCATCTCAAGTATCATCTTACGATATCCTCGCGCGATGTATCCAGCGTCCTTTCTAAAGATTGGGTTCTTAGTTGGATGTGTGGTAATGCCCTCCTCACCGCTAAGCTTTTTGTACACAGCAGCCATAAGTCTCTTACCCTTAAATGATAATGTGTATAGTGCGCGCTCATTTCCATTCTTCTCACGCCAAGGCACAATCCAGTCACCACTAACTAGTCTCTTAAACCTGTTGGTATCCCAGCTCATAATCCTCTCAAACTTCTCGAAGTCGTGCTCTGAAAAAAGGTCCTCGGAGTATAAAAAGAGAAGCATCTCTAAATCTGGGTAGGATAGTCCGTAAGCCTCTGATACCCAGTACCTTACAACACGCCAGTATTTAAGCCAGTCTTGCTTTGGCTCAACCTTGTAGTGCGTCTTTGTGATTATTTTCTTTCTTAATTTCATTTTGATTTAATTATTATCTTTGCAAAGATAAAACATTTAAGATTATGCCACTAAAGAAAGGGAGCTCATCCAAAGTGATCAGCGAAAATATAAGAACAGAGATGAAATCTGGAAAAAGCCAAAAGCAAAGTGTAGCGATCGCATTGAGTGTAGCAGGTAAAAAAAAGAAATAATTATGAAAGCAAAAGTAACAAAGAAGGTAGTAGTTGAAAAAGGAACTGGAGAAAAGTATGCGTCTAAAGCAATGATGATGAAGCACGAAAAAGGTGAAGGAAAGAAGATGCAGATGAAGGAGAAGATGATGGCTAAAAAAATGAAGAAATAATGAAGGCAAAAAAGGGAATGGGTTTTAAAGCTGCTGCTGAAAGCATAGCTAAAAAACAAGGTATTTCTATGGATAGAGCTTCTGCTATTTTAGCTGTTGGTGCAAGAAAAGCATCACCTGCTGCAAAGAAAGCAAATCCAAACTTGAAAAAAGTTATTAAGAAATAATAATGCCAGGTAGAACAGCCAAATACTACGCATCAAACCCAGAGGCTCGTAAGAAGCGTCTCGAGTATCAGAAGGAGTACAACAAGCAGGACCGTGAGATAAAAAAGCGTGTTGAGCTCAATGCTGAGAACCGAAAGCGTGGCACGTACGGAAACGGTGATGGTCTTGATGTTTCACACCATAAAAATGGTACAAAATTACAGAAGGCTTCAGTGAATCGCGGTTCGCGAACTGCAATGCCTGGAGACAAAAGAGCAAGAGGAAATGGCGGAAAAAAGTAAGATGAAGTGTAATGTCCCTCAAAAGAGTGACAGGACAGGAAAGAAGAGAATGGTTAAGGCTTGTGAGAACGGTCAAGAGAAACTTATTCACTACGGAGCAGTAGGTTACGGAAACAATTACTCTGACGCAGCTCGTAAGTCATTCAAGGCTAGACACAAGTGCAGCACTGCTGACAGCAAGTTAACAGCAAGACACTGGGCGTGTAAGGATTTATGGGGAGGAAATGGAGGAAACACTACCCCTAACCCTAAGAACAGACAAGGAAAATACTAATGAAAAAAATAATAGCAAGAGCAAAGCAGTACGAGTCAAAGGCTTCACTTGATGGCAAGATGAAGTACCTAAAAGGTAATGTTGGTAAGGTAACTAAAAACAAGAAATTATGTTAGGAGATAGCATTGAAAAAATCACAAAGGCTACAGGTATTAAGAAGCTAGTAGACAAGGCAACAAAAGGCGGCTGCGGATGCGGTGCTAGAAAAGAAAAACTAAACAACCCAGAACTAAAAATTAACAAAATACTATATAAAAAATGAAGTTTTTAAAAACACACTACGGAAGAGCGATAAACGTAATTCTAAGCGACACAGTAAATATTCCTAATCCAGCAGGTCTTGGGACAACTGGAGTTACCGACGGTATATCTGAAAATAAATTATATAGTGCATCAGCTAACTTTACAACAAATCTATTAGGAGCTATTGTTGTTAATACGACAGATGGTACTATAGCAAACGTTATAGGATTTGAAGATTCAAATACTCTAATATTAGATGCAGATATTTTTACAACTGGATCAAACGGATATGCTATATACAACTCAGATAACAACCAGGGATGCGCTATCTATATTCCAGCCTCAGTTTATGGAAATTTAACTGTATTAACAGTTGGAGGAGATATTATAACATTTACAAAATGTGGAGATGAAAATGCTAGTTCAATTCTTCCAGTGAATGTACTAAAAGTATTTTCCACTGGTACAGAATTATCAGACTTAATAGCACTCTGGTAAGATGAGTAGAAAGAATCTAGATACGCTGATTAACAAGTGGATAAGCAGGAAGCTATTTGTATTCCTTATTGCCACGATATTGCTTTGGCTTGCTGACCTTGAGTCATCAGACTGGACGCTTATAGCTGTGGTTTACCTTGGAAGTCAGACGATTTTAGATTCAGTTGTTGCATATAATAAATCAAAGAATAACAATGACGGACAAGGAATATAGTGAAAGACTCGACAGGATCGAGCAGCACCTTAGACTATTAAAGGATAGCGATATAGACAAGACTACTCTTCTTTTAAATATACAGAACGCTCTGACTGGAAGTGCACTTAATGGAAACAAGGGCATAGTAAAGCAGATTAACGACATAGATGAAAGGGTTGAAGACCTTGAGCTTTTTAAGGGGGAGATATCTGTATACGTGAATCAGTTTAAGGTAGCGTTTGTCATTATATTCGGAGCACTTGTCACACTTATATTTAAGTTATTCTCTTTAAAATGAAGACCAGTTCAGTAGGTATAGACCTTATCAAGGAGTTTGAGTCGCTGCACGATGGTGACCTGTCAAAGATAGGACTCCAGCCTAAGATGTGCCCTGCTAAAGTTTGGACAGAGGGGTACGGAAGGGCTATGAGAAATAAAGATGGTGTGTTCTTAAAGGGAACTAAAGATAAAAAAGAGGCTTACGCTAACATTACAATAAATAATAAACAAGAGGCTGAGCAGGCGCTTATTGAAGACTTAAGAGTCTTTGAAAGGATAGTCTCTTTTAAGATAAAAATTCCACTGACACAGAACCAGTACGATTCCCTTGTAAGCTATACATATAATACTGGAGGATCTGATACCCTGTTTAAACTGATAAATAAGAAAGCTCCAGAGGAACAGATAAGGAAGTGGTTTGAGACAAAGTACATAACAGCAAACGGAGTTAGGCTTCAGGGGTTAGTAAGAAGGAGAAAGGCAGAGTCGGACTTATTTTTTAAATAATGAATAGAGTATCATACATAGTTATAGTTGCGTTAGTAATTGTTATAATTTTAATGCGTAGTTGCAGTGATGTTGATAGTAAAGAAACTACGTACGTAAAGACTGATACAATCTGGAAGGAGACTAAGGATACAATTACAAAGAATGTAAAAGTTTTCAGTGTAAAATATATACCAGTTAAGGATACTGTATTTACAAGTATAGATACCTGCAATAAAGAATACAACAGGCAGACTGTATATAGAGATACAATAAAACTTGATAGCATTGGGGATATAAAGATTATAGACACAGTGTTTCAGAATAGGTTAGGAAAAAGAATTATACTTAAGGATTACAAAATACCTCTTGTTACCAAGACAATTACAATTATTAAAGCACAACAACCAAACAGACAGCTTTATATAGGAGGTAACTTGTTTGGTGACAGGAGAACCCCACAGATGATAACCCCTGGGTTATTGTACAAAGACAAGAAGGACAGAGTATATCAAGTAAATGTTGGAGTTAATTTTGATGGCACGTTTACATACGGTTTGGGTGCATATTGGAAGATAAAATTAAAAAAATAAATGACAAAGATAAGTCAATACAGTATAGACGTCAACATTACAGGTAACGATAAGTGGATAGGATCTGATGCTCAGAACTATCTGATAACGAAGAACTTTACTCCAAATAACTTAGCCAACTTCTTTAACGGAAATAATGTTATAGATATTGGAACGTCTATACGTTACAAGTACCAGACTTTAGATCCAGGTGAGGCAAGGGAGCAGGGAACAATATCATTCGAAACAGAAATAGGACCACAGGTTAACTTCTCTGCAATTACAACATTCTTAATAGCTAAAAATACACTTAAGGGTAATACGGTTAGTCAGTACTTAGACTTTTTAGTAGATGGAAAAGTTATTTTGTCAAAGGCTAGTAATATAAATGTATTTGGTTACTACAAGATAACAAGTTTAGAGCCTTGGATTCCTAATACAAACTTCTTTGTAGTTACTGTTGATTTCTTAGCTGGTAACGGATTTATATATGAAGATCTTGATTATTTGGTTAGTCTTGTCGATAAGGCACAGGACTCTGTAACTCCAACACTTCAGAGCGTTGTTAACGCTGGGAATGGAATTTCAAATTTTGGAGGAATAGGTGTTGCATCTATACAGTCTACAAACTTTACAAATAATAGGACGTTATACTTAAATGATAACTCGTATCCAACTATAAGATTAGTTGATAATGGAAACTCATCTCATAATTTAACGATTGATCTTGATACAATTAGTTTAAATGGTACGTCATATAACTGGTCAGACATTGTAAGTGGTGGCACTCAGAACTTACAGGATGTAACAGATGAAGGTAATACAACTACAAATAGTATTCAATTTATTAATAGTGCTGAAACTATTTATGGTGCTGGTGGAGGAATATTATTAGATAACGGATCAAGATTAAGAGAGGGTACTATTGATGCGGGGTTAGGTGGTTCAAAAGGTATAGCTCAAATATGCGCAGTAGGTTATGAGCTTAAATGGGAGGCAGGTAGATTGTATGTAATGGATGGTAATGGTGTTTACGTTAGATGGTCATTATATAATTTTAACATAACTCCTACAATAAATGATGATGTCACTAAAGGATATTTAAACGGCAGTCGTTGGACTTTAGATAATGGAGATGTTTATGAATGTACAGATAATACTACAGGAGCAGCGGTTTGGGATTTACAATTAACATCTGCACAAAACTTACAGAATGTTACTGATATTGGTAACACAACTACCAATGATATATTGATTCTTGGAGCAAATGATTATATTGGTCAAATTTCATCACAGACTATAACTTCTTATAATACTGTTACAGGTGCGTATGCTGAAATGTTTGTTGGTACAAGCGCACAATTATCATTATCAGGCGGTACAAGCGCAGGTATACTTTCAGTTAATAATATTGTTAGTAGCGTCGTAAATCTTGAATTCCCAAATAAACCAACAGGGGCATATACAATAGCTACAACTGCTGATATTACTACTCCAACACTTCAACAAGTATTAGATAATAATCACAATTTAGTTAATGATAATAATTTTCAAGGCACTCAAGCAGGATATCTTAATACGGGAACTCAAGTAAATGCTCTTGGAGGTTATGCTGCAAATAATAATGCAGGTATAAATGTAAATGCTTTTGGATCACAAGCTTTGGCAGGAAATTTAGCTAATAATGTAAATGGATTTGGACAAGAAGTTGGAGTATTAAACCCTTTTAAAAATGTTAACTTATTTGGATATAAAGCTTTTGCAGATTGGAATAATCAAAATGTTTTTTCAAAATGGATTAGTGGAGATACAAGATATTTAGGAAGGTTATCTTTTAATAATATTACAACAGATCAAAAATGGGAGTTGCCTGATGCTACGGGTACTTTAGCTTTAACCTCTAATATTGGATCTTGGGGAGCATTAAACTATCCAACTTGGACTACAGGCACACCATTTGTTAAAATGACTGCTGCAGGTACATTTGCATTAGATACTAATACATACTTAACCTCAGCTGTTACTTCAGTAGGCGCAACAGGTCCTATAACCTCATCAGGAGGAAATACACCTACAATATCTACTTCAATGGCTACTAATAAACTTATTGGTAGAAGCACTGCAGGCACAGGTGAAATGGAAGAGATAACCATTGGTAGTGGGCTTACTTTATCAGGAGGAACACTTACTGCTTCAGGTTCTTCTCCACTTACCACTAAAGGAGATTTATATACATTTAATACAACAAACACAAGACTACCTGTAGGACTTGATACACAAATATTAATAGCAGACAGCACGGCAGCAACGGGACTAAAATGGGGTACTAATACTGCTGCTACACCAACAGGGTATTATTTAGCAATATCAGATAGTACAACACAAGATAATCCTACAGCAAATATACCGAGAGCTGTAAAGTTTAATACTACAGATTTAGCTAATGGATTCTCTTTACAAACACAAACTGCTGTTTTTACAGGCACTATAAATAATGGTGGGGCAGGGGCAGGAACTATATTAACTGTTACAAGTGTTACATCAGGAACATTAAAAGTGGGGATGGTGTTAACAGGTGGTAGTATAACAGCAGGAACTTTTATATCTGCATTTACAAGTGGCACAGGTGGTATAGGTACTTATGTAGTGTCAGTTTCTCAACTTAAAACCTCTGCTACATATACAGGAACAATGACTTCTCAAATTGTAGTTTCTAATACAGGAATTTACAATTTACAGTTTTCTTCTCAAATGGATAAGAGTGATGCAGGAGTTGATTATGTAAATTTTTGGTTGAGAAGAAATGGAACTGATGTAACTGCAAGTTCAGGTGTTATATCATTACAAGGTAATAGTCCTGCATATATGATGGCTGCTTGGAATTATCTTATAGAATTAATAGCAGGAGATATAATAGAATTATATTGGGCAAGTGCAGATATTAATATGTCAATATTATCAGAAACTGCTCAAACAAGTCCATTTGCACACCCTGCCGTTCAATCCACTATATTAACTATTACACAACAGAGTGGTATAATGGCAGGAACAGGAATAACTGCTTTAAATAGTTTAACAGGTTCTGTTCAAACATTAGTAACTAATGGAAGTGGTACAGATTTTAATATATCATCATCAGGTACAACACATACATTTAATCTTCCTACAGCTTCTGCTAGTAATACAGGAAAATTAAGTTCAAC
>Ga0304730_1000167_pt1 | contig 59134 bp, 62 predicted proteins | sample M_130628_MF_Meta_FD_190474 | JGI IMG/M metagenome (GOLD analysis project Ga0304730, IMG submission 190474) | Freshwater microbial communities from Lake Montjoie, Canada to study carbon cycling - M_130628_MF_MetaG (v2) (version 2) | ecosystem: Environmental > Aquatic > Freshwater > Lake | place... | reverse complement strand
TATGGCTGGCGGCAAACGGATTCATAAAACCGTTCATCATTTTATGTTTAAAGAAATAGGTGGATTGCTTGCCGCGCAAGAGAGTGAAGTTGATGAAGTTGGCTGGTTTGCCCTTAGTGAAATAGTCGGACTACTGGCATATCCCGATGAGAAAAAACTCATTGCAAAGAATTCTGGATTGCTCGTATGAAGAAAATTGTTTTCTTTTTTCTTATTGGGTTTTTTACCATCCCGGCACCCGTTCATGCAGAATCCTTAGAAGTTCAAATAACAGACACTGTGCACCGAAATTTTGATGGGACTTTTAGGGATAACGAACTTGTAGAAGAAATTGCAGTTGGTGGACGTTTATGGAATTTAATTTTCTTAACCGATTCCACTCCAAGAATTTGGATAATAGATGCTGCGCTCATCGAAGATATAACAGCTATGACAGTGCCGTACGAGTTACGAAATGGCACAAAATTTGATGCCTCTGTTGAAGCTGTTGCTTATTTAACTCAATTAAGAAAGGTTACAAGGAACGCACAGGTGGTGGCGCTTCCTTTTGGAAACCCAGATCCTAAGTTGGCGCGCGAACTCGCACCTAGTGAGCTTAATTATTACTACAAAACCGCACAGACACGTTTGGCTACAGCTTTAGAACGCCCTGTTCGTAGCGAACCTTTGTCTGCCTGGAGTAAGGGCCGCGCGGATTTTTCAGAGAGCTTGCGAGAGCAGTATGCAAAGAATCGTAAATCAATTAGTGCGCTTTCATCCGTTGTTGACCCCACGGAATTAGCTGATATTCGTGCGCAACTGGGACGATTAATGTCACCACTGCTTAAGCAAAAAGATCGTACGTATTTTTCTTTTACCGCAACACAAGAAGTGTTTAAATATAAAGAACGATTAAAGATTTATTCAGGTAATTATCAGTTAACTTCTGCTGAATCTAAGTTACCAATTACATTGGCAAATGGATTCAAATCTGCGGTGACGGTTAACTTAAATCTATATGCTGGCTCTTCTCGCATAAGAATTGAAAATGTAGAAAATATTGTTCTTGAGCCTAATTCAAAGACTCAAATATCTGTGCCTGTAGAAGTTTTTGCACCTGGCCAAACACAAGTTTTCGCGAAGTTTGCCAATGACAAAGGACGTTTGGTGGGTAATCCGGTTGAATTATCATTAAATCTAACAGTAATTGATTCTCGTGTTACTTGGTTTACAACTGGTGCTGCAGTACTTTTGTTTTTAGCAGCAATCACCCAGAGTGTTCGAAGAGTGCGAAGGGCACGTAAGTGAAAAACAATGAGCTCTTCCGTGCTTCAAGTGTGATGGCTGTCGGCACAATAATCTCTCGCATTACAGGTTTTATCGGCGGTGTAATAGTCATTGCAACTCTTGGTACAACGTTGCTAGGTGATGCCTACAACGTTGCTAACACTATGCCGAATATTTTATACAACTTACTAGTTGGTGGCGCTCTCACTGCAATATTTGTGCCACAACTTGTTCGTGCATTTGATGATGCTGATGGTGGACACTTGTTTGCCTCCCGCCTCGTCACAACTATTAGTGGAATACTCTTGGCTCTAGTTGTTGTTGGCGTAATTTTTGCACCGCAACTTGTTTACATTTATGCACCAAGCTTTTCTTCACCGGGATTCGAAACTGAGCGAGATATTGCTATTGCTTTCACGCGTTATTGCTTGCCGCAGATATTCTTCTTGGGTCTATTCACAATGCTCGGGCAAGTGGCAAACGCGCGTGGTTCTTTTGCACCTTTAATGTGGGCGCCGATTGCCAATAACCTCGTTGTTATCGCTGTCTTTTCTGTTTTTTTACTGAAATGGCCAAGTACAAATATTGATTCAATTACATCAAACCAAATTCAAATTCTTGGATGGGGAACGACCGCTGGAATTGTGATCCAAGCTCTCATTCTCATTCCTGTAGTTAAGCGCTCCGGGATTCAACTTCGTCCCAAGTGGGGTGTCGCCGGCCTAGGTAAATCATTTTCGCTAGCGGGTTGGACCTTGGTTTATGTTTTAATTTCTCAGATTGGTTACTTAATTACCGTTAACGTGGCAACGACTGCTGCTGTTGAGAGTGCTAAAGCTGGGATCACGACTGGTGTTGGGTTTACACCATTTAAAAATGCATATCTCATTATGTTGCTGCCTTATTCAATCGTTACTATTTCAATTGTCACAGCACTCTTGCCTCATATTTCAAAATTGGCTATTGGTAATAAAGTTGATGATGTTAAAGAGCAACTGCTACGCGCTATTAAAACAGTGGGTGTTTTAACAATTCCTAGCTCTGTTGGTTTCCTTCTTTTTGGGCCATTAATTACTGAGGTGCTTTTCTTTGGAATCGATCACGATGACAGTGTTTATATTGGTTATGTTCTATCTGCTTTAAGTCTTGGTTTAGTCGCTTTTTCAATTAATTTAGTTCTGATACGTGGATTTAATGCATTTGAAGATACGCGAACACAGGTTCGATCTATCTTCATAATAAACGTTATTTCAATCGCTCTTTCATATCTATTCTTGGCAATCGTGCCAAGTAAGTGGGTAACCGTTGGATTAGGGTTTGCCTTCTCGGTTAGCTATCTATGTGGTTTATTTATTACTTTGCATTTACTGAAAAAACACACAGGGCCTATCCGTATACGTGAATTTATAGGGCAACATGCGCGTTTACTTGCTGCTTCGCTAATCGCAATGTTGCCAATTTTTGCGCTTTCGCAGTTTTTTGGCTGGGTTGGTTCCAATCAATCCGCTGTGAGTCGAGCCGGGGAACTTCTTTTTGTAATCGTCACTGGGGCTTTTGGATATTTCTTAACCGCAAAGGTTTTACGGATAACAGAGGTGAGTGGAATAACTTCTCTCATTCTGCGCCGCAACAAGGTTGTGGAATAAAGAGGCTTAAACTGAGGTTATGGTGAGCATATGAGCGACAAAATTCACGAACTCGTAATTGTTGGATCTGGTCCAGCTGGTTACACAGCTGCAATTTATGCTGCACGTGCGCAACTAGAACCTGTTATTTATGAAGGTTCGGTTACTGCTGGTGGAGCACTTATGAATACAACGGAAGTGGAAAACTTTCCTGGGTTTGCTGAAGCGATCATGGGTCCAGATTTAATGGATTCAATGCGTAAACAAGCCGCTCGATTCGGGTCACAATTAATTACCGATGACATTGTAGAAATGGATCTTAAGAATCCTGTAAAAACTTTAAAGGATGGTTCTGGAAATATTCTGAAAGCAAAATCAGTGATCCTTGCGATGGGTTCTGCTTATCGGGAAATTGGTTTGGAAAATGAAAAACGTCTATCCGGTCGTGGAGTTTCATGGTGTGCTACATGTGATGGATTCTTCTTTCGTGATCAAGAAATTGCCGTTGTTGGTGGCGGAGACTCTGCGGTTGAGGAAGCAACATTTCTTACAAAATTTGCAAGCAAGGTAACTCTTATACATCGCCGGGATTCCCTGCGTGCATCAAAAATTATGGCCGATCGTGCAAAAGCAAATCCAAAGATCGAATTTTTATGGAATACCGAAGTCACTGATGTTTTGGGTGAAGCCAAAATGGAAGCTTTGCAATTAAAAAACATTCTCACGGGTGCTGAAACAAAACGAGAGTTTGGAGCACTCTTTGTTGCAATTGGACATATCCCACGTAGTGAATTGATCACAACACAAGTTGAACTCGACGCTGAAGGATATGTAAAAGTAGAAGGACGTTCGACCAGAACTAATATTGAAGGAGTCTTCGCATGCGGAGATCTCGTCGATCACACCTACCGCCAAGCAATCACAGCTGCGGGCTCTGGATGTCAGGCTGCTCTCGATGCTGAAAAATTTCTATCGCACTAGTAAAGTTCTTCGAATAGACTAAATTTAATTACAACAAAGGGGAAGCCATGAGCGCAGCAACTGCAGTCACTGCAGCAACATTCGATGAAGTCGTATTAAAGAGCAGTATTCCCGTTCTTGTTGATTTCTGGGCTGAATGGTGTGGACCGTGCCGCGCAGTTGGACCAATCCTTGACGAGATTGCTGCAGAACATGGCGACAAGTTAAAGATTGTAAAACTTAATACAGATGAAGAGTCTGCGATTGCAATTAAGTACGGCGTAACATCGATTCCGATGTTAAATATCTATGTCAATGGCGAAGTTGTGAAGACAATTATTGGAGCAAAACCAAAGCCAGCACTTCTTAAAGAACTCGAAAGTTTTATTTAATCAATTATGAAAGAGCTCTCTGAAGAAGAGATCCGCTCTTTTCAACAATCGCGCGGGTTAACAGTTACAGGCACTATTAATGATGTGACTGCTCGCGCGCTTGAGGAAGCTCGTTGGAAATTGGGGGATCGCTCCTTATATCTTCAAGAGCCTCCGTTAATGCGCGGTGATGATGTTGCAGCTCTTCAAAGTCGTTTAACTGAAATGGGTTTTGATTGTGGACGAGTAGATGGATTTTACGGAGAACTCACATCTCGAGCCGTAAAGGATTTCCAAAAATCTGTAGGTATTGCAGTTGATGGACAGTGTGGGCCTGCAACTGTTATTGCGCTTATTCGTTTAACAAAAATTGTTTCTGGTGGAGCGCCATCCCAATTGCGTGAGAATGCTTCACAAAAGAATCGTGGGCCGGCACTTGCAAATAAAGTAATTGTGGTCGATCCAAGTTTGGGTGGAAAAGAAGAAGGAAATGTTGCTAATAACATTATTGAATGTGAAATTGTGTATGACATTGCTCAACGTCTTGAAGGGCGTTTATTGGCGTTAGGTGCCAGCGTGTTTCTCACTCGCGGTGCCAATAATTGCCCAACTGAAGCAGAGCGAATTACATTCTCTAATCAACGCGAAGCAGACCTAATGATTTCTTTGCACGTTGATTCACATCCCAATCCAGATGCGCATGGTGTTGCAACATATTTTTATGGAAGCGATACACATGGAATTCACTCAATTGTTGGAGAGAGATTTGCATCCCTTGTTCAACGTGAAATTTGCGCTCGTACAGATTTACTCAATTGCCGCACTCACGCAAAGACGTGGGATTTATTGCGATTGACAAAAGCGCCTGTTGTTCGACTTGATCTGGGCTACGCGAGCAATTCTGGCGATGCTAGCCGTTTAGCGCGCCCTGATTTTCGTGATGTGATTGCAGAATCTTTGGTTATTGCAATTCAACGGCTTTATTTATCTACCGAAGATGACGCAAAAACCGGCACTCTTCGGATCTCTGATTTACGTAGCGCAGGTCTTCGCCGCTGACACCATTTCTGCCAATTGTGGGATGATTGGGGGATGAGCGAAATCTCAACACGGCACCAAACTGGTGTACCGCAGAACCTTGAGCAACGATTTGCTGCTCGCGCTGCCGGAATGCAGCCAAGTGAGATTCGCGCGCTCTTCGCTGTGGCTTCGCGGCCAGAGATAGTTTCTTTGGCTGGTGGAATGCCAAATCTTTCCGCACTGCCAATGAAGATGATGGCAAGTGTTGTTAATGATTTAATTTTAAACAACGGCGCAGAAGCCCTTCAGTATGGAAGCGGTCAAGGTCATCCAAAACTTCGCGAACAAATCTGCGAAATGATGGCACTTGAAGGAATTCGTGCACATCCTGAAGATGTTGTTGTAACTACAGGTTCACAACAAGCTCTCGATTTAATATCTCGAATTTTTATTGATCCAGGCGATGTAGTGTTGGTTGAAGCGCCTTCATATGTTGGCGCCCTCGGAACCTTCCATCAATACCAAGCATCTGTTGTGCATGTTGCTATGGATGATGATGGATTAATTCCTGATGCTTTGCGTGATGCGATAAAAACTACTCGCGCGGCTGGTCGAAAAATTAAGTTTTTGTATTTGATTCCGAATTACCAAAATCCAACTGGTGTCTCATTGCCTGCTGATCGTCGCACGGAGATTCTTGATATTTGCCGAGAAGAAGAAATTTTTGTTGTTGAAGACAATCCTTATGGTCTGCTCGGCTTTGATCGCCCAAGCCCAAATGCAATGCGCGCAGAAGATAGTGAAAATGTTATTTATTTAGGATCTTTTTCGAAAACGATTGCGTCTGGTTTGCGAGTGGGCTGGGCACTTGTGCCGCCATCGCTTAAAGATAAATTAGTTATTGCGAGTGAGTCATCTATTTTGTGTCCGTCGAACTTCACGCAATTAACTATCTCTAGTTATTTAGCTGATCAACCGTGGCGCGATCAAATCGCCTCATTTTGTGAAATTTATAAAGTTCGCCGTGATGCAATGTTACAAGCTCTCGAGGAACACTTTCCGGCTTCTGCTACCTGGACAAAACCTGGCGGCGGTTTTTATGTCTGGGTTAACTTGCCCCCTGAAATTGATACAAAACTTCTAGTGCCGAAAGCTATTGTTGCAAAAGTTGCATATGTTCCAGGCAGTGCTTTTTATGCAGATGGGCTTGGATCATGGCAGATGCGTTTATCTTTCTGTCACCCAACGCCCGAACGTATTCATCAAGGTGTTGCAGCACTTGGCGGTGTTATTAAACAAGAGATCGAACGCCGCAGTGGAAATAAATTAAATTAACTCTCTATTTTTTTAACTATTCGCGCAAGATCTGCAAAACCTGCAAACTCAATTGAAATCTCGCCTTTACTTTTTCCGCCTTTAATTTTTACACGAGTATCTAGGTGATCTCCTAAACGCTCTGCAATCTCATGAACCTCTGGTGATGTGCCCGAGGGTTTCTTTTTTGCTTTGCTGGCAGCCTTAGGTGAGGTTGCCGCGATAATTTCTTCAACGGAGCGCACACTTAAACCCTCGGTAACTATTCGTTTTGCTAAGCGATCAATGTCGGCTTCGTTGGTTAATCCAAGAAGTGCACGCGCATGACCTGCGCTGATAACACCGGATGCGACTCTGCTTTGAACACTTGCTGGCAAGTTAAGTAAGCGCATTGTGTTTGAAATAAGCGGGCGAGATCGACCAAGTTTTTGTGCGAGTTCATCATGTGTGCAATTAAAATCTTGAAGTAATTGTGTGTACGCAGCAGCTTCTTCAAGTGGATTGAGTTGGCTGCGATGAATATTTTCGATGAGGGCTTCGCGCAACAATTCATTATCTGGAGTTTGGCGAATGATTACAGGAATGCTTCGCAATCCTGCTAATTTTGCGGCGCGGAAGCGGCGTTCACCCATTATTAATTCGTAACGGCCCACAGAGGTTTGTCGAACAACTGGTGGTTGAAGAATTCCGATTTCTTTAATTGATGCAACGAGTTCTGCCATTGCATCTTCATTAAAAACCGTACGCGGTTGTTTTGGATTGGGCGAGATTAAATCAATTGACACTTCATTTTGTTGTGCTACTTCATTGCCATTAACTGTGAGAGATGTTGGAATAAGTGCGTCTAGATTTGTGCCCAATCCCCCGCGTTTTGCACTCATGCAGTTTCACCGCTTTGTTTTAGTTTGTAATTAATGCTCACAACATTTGAATCAAAGGCTTTTCCACGATCTGCAATTTCTCTCGCGACTTGCATATAGGCAAGGGCTCCAGGAGATGTTGAGTCATATGTCATAACTGTTTGTCCGTATGAAGGCGCCTCTGATACGCGCACTGCACGTGGTATTGGAATATCAATTAATTCATTTGGAAAGTGTGAGCGAACACTTGCTGCAACATCATTAGCGAGTCGTGTGCGACTATCAAACATTGTGAGAAGAATTGTGGAAAGTTCAAGAGTTGAATTCAAGCGTTTTTTAACTACTTGATATGTTTCTAATAATTGCGTTAATCCTTCGAGTGCGTAGTACTCGCATTGAATTGGGATTAATAACTCTTTAGCTGCCGCAAATGCATTAACAGTTAGTAAGCCTAAACTTGGCGGGCAATCAATAAAGATGTAGTCATAAGGGTTGCCTTCTTTAATTCTGAAATTTACTAACTCATCAATTGCTTCTTTTAGTCGTAGTTCGCGTGCAACCATTGAGACTAAATTGATTTCTGCTTGTGCTAATGCGGTATTAGATGAGATGCAATCAAGAGATGGAAAACCTGCAACTCTTTGCACAACTGATGCAATAGTGGTTGTGCCCATTAGAACTTCGTAAATTCCATTGTTAGCACGGTGTTCAACACCAAGGGCTGTAGAAGCGTTTCCTTGTGGGTCCAGATCGATAACAAGAACTCGTAGCCCGCCCATAGATAGAGCCGCTGCTACATTAACGGTTGTGGTGGTTTTCCCGACCCCGCCTTTTTGGTTAGCCACAGTGAAAATCCGAAGGTGCTCGGGTTTGGCCATGGGTTCCTTTAGACGGCGGACTCCAATCACCTGTTTTGTTTCACGTGAATCATCAGGCATGCGCTCATCCATAGGCGAAGTTAAGCACCTTTCGGTACTTCAACAATTCGCGCTGGCTCTAGGCCCTCTAAAGAAATTTCATGCAGACGTGCTCCGAGCACACCTTCCATCTCTGCCGCGGCGTTTTCGCCCTTCATCGCCAATAGAGATCCCCCATTTTTGATTAAATGCCAAGAGATCTTCTTTAGTTTTTCAAGGGGGGCTACAGCTCGGGCGGTTACATAATCCGCGCTCTTTTTCACGCTCTGGGCTTGGCCCCTTATGACGGTAATTCCTGTGCCAGCCGTCGCCTCTTCGAGAAAGTCTACGCGTCGTTGAAGCGGTTCAATCAAGGTCACCTTTAAATCAGGTCGAGCCAGAGCAATAACGATTCCAGGTAAACCAGCCCCTGAGCCAATATCAAAGACCTCCGCCCCTTCTTTAAAAAGCGTGGTTACGGGCAGGCAGTTCAGGATATGACGTTCCCAAATTCGATCTGCTTCGCGAGGTCCAATGAGCCCGCGCTCAATCCCTGCTCCTTTAAGAAGGGCCGCATATGCAGTAATCGCCCCTATCGAGCCGGGAAAATACCGCTCGATAAGGGTTTCACGTGAAACCTCCACAATTTTTAGGCTGGGTAGATAATGACGTAGCGATCTGGGTCTTCGCCATCAGATTCGCTGGTTAGGCCTAAGTCTTGGATTGTGTCGTGGATGACCTTGCGCTCAAAAGCGTTCATGGGGTCGAGTTTGATGGATGATCCAGTTGTTTTTGCTTTTTCAGCCATTTTTTCAGCGAGCTTTTTAAGTTCAGCTTTTCGTCCAGAGCGGAATCCTTCGATATCAAGCATGAGGCGGCTGCGATCCCCGGTTGAAGTTTGGACCGCAAGGCGGGTCAACTCTTGAAGGGCGTCTAGTACCTGGCCTTGATCTCCTACGAGGTGGTTGAGTTTGCCTCCGACGATTGCAAGTGCTGCGCGTCCATTTTCAACGTCGATATCGATATCACCATCGAGATCGGCGATGTCTAGCAAGGCCTCTAAATAATCCGCTGCTATATCGCCTTCTTCTTCGAGTTTGGCCGCGCTTTTTGGCGCTTTGAGATCAGCGTCTACCTCAGTTTTAACTTCTTCGACAACTTCTTCTACTGCTTTGCTTTTTGCCATTTTTATCCTCGCCACCCATAGTGGGTTTGTAGTGTTTTAAACCTATTTGTATTGTTTTATACCGATATGTGAGATTTTATTTCCTCTTTTTCTTCTTCTTAGCTTTTGGTTGCTGGCGTTGACCTTTAACGTCATCTTCTGGACGGACTTCGTCGATGGTGGTGCCATCAATAATTGTTCCTGCTTTTCGAGCTTTTTTATGTTGCAACTCTTCATACGCCGGCGATCCTGGTGTTGGGTTTCGTTTGATTACATAAAACTGTTGGCCCCATGTCCATAAGTTTGTTGTTGACCAATAAATTAAAACACCTATCGGAAAGTTAACACCTGAAATTGCAAAAATAACTGGAAATAAATACAACATAATTTTTTGCTGTTGCAACATCATGTTGTTGCTGGAATCCATTTTTGGCATTCCTTTAACCATCAACTGACGTTGTGTTGTAAATGTCGTTAATGACATAAATGCGATTAAAAAGACCGTCACTATCTTTACCGTAGTGCTAGAAGTTCCTAAGAATGTCTCGGAGATAGGTGCACCAAAAAACTTTGCTTGTGCTGCATTCACAACATCTGCTTGTGTTAACACTCCATGCTTAACTGGCGGGTTTTTTCCAATTCCATTAAGGACTGTAAAGAGTGCAAAGAAAATTGGAGCTTGTGCCAAGATTGGAAAACAAGAAGCAAGTGGGTTTGTTTTGTGCTCTTTATAAAGCTTCATCATTTCTTCGGATTGCTTCTGGCGATCATCTTTGTATTTAGCTTGAATCGCCTTCATTTGTGGTTGAAGAGCGGTCAGTGCACGTTGACTTTTAATTTGTTTTACAAAGAGTGGAATTAAAATAACGCGGATAAGAATTACAAGGCCGATGATTGAAAGGCTCCAGGTAACACCACTTGCAGAACCAAATATTGGTGAGAGTAAACCATGGATCGTAATAATGACCCAAGAAACAGCGGTATATAAGGGGTTTAGGATCGTGCCCATGTTTAGATTCCTGCCTTCTGTGTTTTCATAACGACATAATCAACGCCGCCATGTGACCATGGATTACAACGCAATAACCGCCAAGCAGTCATTGCCAATCCTTTAACGCCATACTCTTCGATTGCGGTTGCCGCGTACGAAGAACATGATGGGTAGTATTTACAATGCGGGCCAAACGCGGGTGAGATCCACTTTTGGTACAAACGGATTAGCCCAACAAGAAGCGTCGTCATTGTGTGGCCTTCTGGTTAGATTTCTTAATTAAACGGTTAATTATTTCTGAAACCTCTAGGTTGGTTTGTGCCTTTTCTGTCTTTCCAATTGCACGCAAAACAAAGAGTGATCCTTGTGGCAGTGTGGAAATATTTTGCGCAATCGCATGACGAGCTTTACGTGCGATACGGTGACGAAGCACAGATCCTCCAACGCTTTTGCTAATAATTAATCCAGCTTTGGGGCTTTCATTAATACCTGTGAGATAGAGGTATCCAACAAAAAATTCAGTTGCTGCGCGATGGCCACTTTTGGTTGTACGAGCAAAATCTGAGCTTTCTGTTAAACGTGCGCTTTTGGTAAGCACAAAGTTCTTCGAATTCGATTAGGCTGAAAGTCGTACGCGACCTTTAGCGCGGCGGGCAGCGAGTACAGCGCGGCCTGCTCGTGTAGCCATACGGGCGCGGAAGCCATGCTTCTTTGCACGACGGCGCGTATTAGGCTGGAAAGTGCGCTTAGTCATTTCGAACTCCTTCTAATCAAACAAATCTAAACTGGGCCGTAAATACAGGGGAAGTGCGGTAAGAGGGGTAACGGTAGAGGTCTGGGGATAACCCGGTCAAACTGACCTCGAGGGTCATTTTCAGGTTGAGGGTTGTGGATAACTAGTTGCGTTTTTGGCCAAATGGCTCTACTTTTCGCTCTCCTCCACAGGTTTTGACCCTTTAAAAAGGCTCAACCTACGGTTTAGGACACAGCCTGTGGATAACCATGTGGATGAGTGCTTTTTAGTGAAAAGGTGAAAAATGGCCGTTATTGAGATGGAGCTTACTGATCTCTGGGGCCGAGTTATCGATGTTGTTGCAGCCGATGCGCCTCAACATCGCGCGTTTCTCTCACTAACAAAGCCGCTTGGGCTTCTTCAGAATGATGGAATGACAAATTTATTGGTAGCAGCGCCTAACGCTTTTGCTAAAGATGTTCTTGAAACTCGTCTTCGTGTATTAGTGAGTGAAGTCCTCACTCGAGAACTTGGTGAGAAAACAAATATTGCAGTTACGATCGATGAAACCTTAGAAGCTACAGATTTACCCGCGCCGGATGTTGATATTGAAATTATCCCACCCCGCGCCGGAACAGGTCGTGAAGATGTTCTTCCACAAAACTCACATAAAGGCACTGAATCATCTCAACTTAACCCGCGTTATATTTTTGAAACTTTTGTTATCGGTGCGTCTAATCGTTTTGCGCACGCTGCAGCGGTCGCGGTCGCAGAAGCGCCAGCCAAGGCATACAACCCTCTTTTTATTTATGGAGAGTCCGGACTAGGAAAAACCCACTTATTGCACGCTATTGGAGCTTATGCAAAAGAGCTGTATGGCAGTGTCCGTGTGCGTTATGTATCGAGTGAAGAATTTACAAATGATTTTATTAACTCTATTCGCGACGACAAGGCTTCAGCTTTTCAACGCCGTTATCGCGACCTAGATATTTTGCTTGTTGATGATATTCAATTCTTAGAAAACAAAGAGCGCACACAAGAAGAGTTCTTCCACACTTTTAATACTTTGTATAACGCTAATAAACAAATTATCATCTCTAGTGACCGACCACCGAAACAATTAACAACTCTTGAAGATCGCTTACGTTCTCGTTTTGAGTGGGGATTAATCACTGATATTCAACCACCTGAATTAGAAACCCGTATCGCGATTCTCCGTAAAAAAGCTGCGCAGGATAAGTTAAACGCCCCAGATGATGTGCTCGAATATATCGCTTCTAAAATTTCTACAAACATTCGCGAGCTCGAAGGCGCGCTCATTCGTGTGACGGCATTTGCCAGCCTGAACCGTCAAGGTGTTGATTTAGGATTGGCTGAAATTGTTCTTAAAGATTTGATCCCAAATGATGCAACCTCGGAAGTAACAGCTGCAACGATCATGGCTCAAACCGCTTCTTATTTCAGCCTCACAATCGATGATCTTTGTGGCACTTCTCGCTCCCGGGTGTTGGTAAATGCCCGCCAAATAGCGATGTATTTGTGTCGTGAGTTAACCGAGCTATCTCTCCCAAAAATTGGCCAAACTTTCGGCGGTCGTGATCACACTACTGTGATGCATGCTGACCGCAAGATTCGTCAATTGATGGCAGAGCGTCGTTCTATTTATAACCAAGTTACAGAACTGACAAATAGGATTAAGCACCAAGCTAGAGCGTAAAAAGTCCAAATTTTCCTATTTGGGGGTTTACCCCCAAGATGGGGAAAACTTGTGGATAACTGTGGAAATCTGGCTGATTTCTGTGGGTAACTGACAAGTTGTGTAGGTGTTAAGTGAGCGAAAGGGGTTGTGCAATGAAGTTAGCGTGCGTTACACACACCTTCACCCACAGAAAAAGTGGAGGTGTTCAAGGCTTTGAACAGGACTTTTACGCTTTACCCACAGATAAAGCGCTAGTTACTACTACTACCTTTATATATAAGAATTCATCCAACAGAGAACCTGTGTGTAACACATTAGGAAATCTGACAACGAAGAGAGGTGCGGCGTGAAATTCACCGTCGAACAAACAGCTTTAGTAGATGGCGTCAACTGGGTTTCGCGCTCGTTATCTACACGTCCAATTATGACCGCTCTACTCGGCATCGTGATCGATGCAAACGGCGATGAAGTTTTTTTATCTGGCTCAGATTTAGAAACTTCCAGCAAAGCACATTTCAACGCCGAAATAAAAGAAAAAGGAAAAGTTTTAGTCCCAGGCCGGTTACTTGCGGAAATAACACGCTCTCTCCCAAATAAACCTATTTCTATTTCTTTAGACGGTTCTCGTGTACTAGTTACATCAGGTTCCGCAAAATTTACACTGCCGACGTTATCTCTCACCGATTATCCAAACCTTCCTGAGTTACCAGAACCAACAGGTGTAATTGCAAGTGATACTTTCGCTAACGCTGTAGCACAAGTAGCAATAGCGGCGGGTCGCGACGACTCACTACCAACACTAACTGGTGTTCATATCGAAGTTAATGAAAACACTGTCACATTGGCTGCAACAGATCGATACCGATTAGCTGTTCGCGAAATTCAATGGCAACCTTCACAACCAGGTGTTTCAACAACAGCTTTGCTACGCGCTCGTACAATTGCAGATGCTGCAAAATCCCTTGTAGGCGCAAAAAATGTTTCTGTTTCGCTCGCACCAAGTGCGAGCAATGATCGTCTAGCTGGCTTTTCTAGTGATGGTAAAACAATGACATCGCGTATGTTAGACGGAACATTTCCCCCATACCGTCACTTATTACCGCAAGAGATCACAAGCACTGCTGTAATCGAAGTTGCACCATTTTTGGACTCAGTGCGCCGAGTGGCACTTGTTACAGATAAAACAGTCCCGCTACGACTTGAGTTTGCGAACGCACAACTATCTTTAGAAGCTGGTGCGGGCGAAGATGCCCAAGCAACCGAAGTCCTCGATATTTTATTAACCGGCGAACCAATTTCTATCGCTTTTAACCCAACATATTTAGCGGATGGATTACAAGCAGTCGGCACCCCTTTTGTTCAAATCTCATTTACTGGATCCAGTAAGCCAGCAATTTTGATGGGTAAAACAGAGTCCAACTCACCTGCAATAGAAAACTACCGCTATTTATTAATGCCAATGCGCTACGCCTCATAAGGCTTGCAGCGTGCGTATTAAAAAGTTAGAACTCACTAACTTCCGCTCCTATAAGGAGTTGTCGCTAGAGTTTTCTTCTGGTGTTTCTACTTTTATCGGCGATAACGGTTGCGGGAAAACTAATATTGCTGAGGCAATAATTTATTTATCCTTTCTCTCATCCCACCGTGTATCAAATAACCAACCACTTATATCCTTAGGCTCTGAACAGGCAATAATCCGATCGGAAATAATCCGCGAGGATCGGACGCTACAAGTAGACCTAGAGATTAATTTAAATAAAGCCAACCGAGCTCGTTTAAACCAAAACCCAACCCGTAGCCAACGCGAAATTCTAGGTGCTTGCCAGGTTATTTACTTTTCTCCCGAAGATTTAGATTTAGTTCGCGGAGATCCTGGCACTCGACGGGATTTCTTAGATAAGTTACTAATAACCCGCGCACCTCGATTGGCAGGAGTAATCGCTGATTATGAACGTGTTGTAAAACAACGTAACGCGCTTTTAAAAACTCGATCATCAGCTAATGTCCTTGCTCCTTGGAGTGAGCAACTAATTAACTTTGGTGCACAACTAACAGCCGAGCGTATTGCTTTAGTCGAAGAGTTAAACCCATGGGTCACACAAAATTACGCAAACCTTAATGAAGTAAAAGAAGCCAGTATTAGCTATAAATCAAACACAGATGGTTTAACAACAAACCTTGAAACAAACATTCGGGTTTTTAATAATCGTTTAACAGAAGTTTCTTACCAAGAGATTGAGCGTGGTGTAACACTTATTGGCCCTCACCGCGATGATTTACATTTACAGCTAGGAGATTTTCCAGCCAAAGGATATGCAAGCCATGGAGAATCATGGTCTATAGCCATTGCACTACGAATAGGTTCTTATAACTTACTAAAATCAGTGGGCGCCGAACCAATACTTATCCTTGATGACATATTTGCCGAGCTGGACACTTCGCGCCGTCAACAATTAACATCAATAGCGCAAATGGCGGAACAAACAATTATAACTGCCGCTGTGGAAAGCGACCTCCCAAAAGAATTACTAACAGAAAAATATTATGTAATCCCAGGTTTGGTTAAAAAGGTGAGAAATTAATGGCAAAACGTGATCTCGCTATAGACCTATTTCGCTCTTTTAAAACAGGTGTAATTAAAAAAAGAAAAGTTATTGAAGTGCGAAACAATGTTGTAACAGATCCACAATTACTTGGAGACGTATTAACAAATCTCATTGAAGAACGAGATTGGAAGTCAGGAGTTGCAGAAGGCTCACTCTTCACACAATGGGCCGCAATTATCGGTAACGACATTGCGCAACACGCATCACCAGTTTCAATAAATGAAAGTGTTTTAACAATTCAGACAACATCGACCGCTTGGGCGACACAATTAAAGCTTGTAAGTAATGAAATTTTAAAAACAATTCAAAACAATCCATTCGGTGCGACTATCGAATCCATTTCAATCATCGGTCCAAACACCCCCTCATGGAAGCGCGGCATTAGATCTACACGCGATGCTCGCGGTCCACGCGACACCTACAATTAAAGGACGATAAAACCCTCAACCTAGTAGCCACCCTCAACCCGCAGATTTGCTCTCGGCTATACCCACTTCTAAGCCTTATCTGCGCTAAACCCGGATGGATTTACCACTAGGATAAGCAGCGTACGCGTGGGGATTTCCCACCCAGCGGCTTTTAGAGGAGTTTCATGCCAGGCAAAAGCGGTAATTACGACGCTAGCGCGATCACGGTTCTCGAGGGTCTCGAGGCTGTCCGAAAACGCCCAGGTATGTACATCGGCTCAACCGGCGAACGCGGATTACATCATTTGGTTTACGAGGTAGTTGATAACTCTGTCGATGAAGCACTCGCTGGTTACTGCGATGAAATAAATGTAACTCTCATGGCCGATGGAAGCGTTCAAGTAGTTGATAACGGCCGCGGAATTCCAGTTGATATGCATCCAGTCGAAAAAAAACCTGCTCTTGAAGTTGTACTTACTGTTCTACACGCTGGAGGAAAGTTCGGCGACAGCGGTTATTCGGTTTCTGGCGGCTTACACGGTGTTGGTATTTCAGTTGTTAACGCCTTGAGTTCTGATCTCTCAGTTTTCGTACAACGAGATGGCTTTCATTGGTCTCAAAGTTACAAACTAGGTGTGCCAACAGCGCCACTCAAAAAAGGTGACACTTCAACTACAACAGGAACCACGGTTCAATTCTGGCCATCTGTAGATATCTTTGAAACAACAGACTTTTCTTTTGAAATTCTTTCTGCGCGCTTTCGTGAAATGGCATTTTTAAATCGGGGTCTCACAATTTCACTTACAGATGCTCGCGCAGGCCACGTAGATGAAAAAGGTGAGCAGCTTCATGTGCGATACAAATATGACGGCGGAATCGCAGATTTCGTAAAACACCTCAACGCAACCCGCGGTGAAACACATAAATCTATTATTTATTTTGAAGCAAACGAAAACAAAAACCGTATATCACTAGAAGTTGCCATGCAGTGGAATGAAGGATTTTCGGAGTCTGTCTATACATTTGCAAACACTATTAACACACATGAAGGTGGAACACACGAAGAAGGTTTTCGTACAGCGCTCACTTCAATTGTAAACAAGTTTGGCGAAGAACAAGGTTTTATTCGCAAAAAAGAAGATCGCCTTACAGGAGATGATGTTCGCGAAGGGTTAACCGCAATTGTTTCTATCAAATTAGGCGAACCACAATTCGAAGGTCAAACAAAGACAAAACTCGGCAACACAGAAGCAAAATCTTTTACACAAAAAGCAGTAAATGAATTTCTTGCAGCCTGGTTTGAACAAAATCCTACAGAAGGAAAAGATATTGTTCGAAAGAGTATTGATGCAGCGGCGGCACGTGTAGCAGCTCGTAAAGCACGCGATTTATCTCGTAACCGCAAAGGATTACTTGAGGGTCGTGGCATGCCAGGAAAACTTGCTGATTGCCAATGGACAGATCCAGCAAAGTGCGAACTTTACATTGTCGAAGGTGACTCTGCAGGCGGTTCAACTAAAGGTGGGCGCGACTCAAGAAATCAAGCAGTATTACCAATTCGTGGAAAAATTCTTAATGTAGAAAAAGCTCGCATTGATCGTGTTCTACAAAACAATGAAGTGCAAGCGCTAATCACAGCACTAGGCACTGGTGTGCACGATGATTTCGATATTGCGAAACTTCGTTATCATAAAATTATTTTGATGGCAGATGCGGATGTTGACGGGCAACACATCCGCACACTCTTACTCACACTTCTATTTAGATTTATGCGCCCATTAATCGAGCAAGGTTTTGTGTATTTAGCGCAACCACCTCTATACAAACTTAAATGGGGCGGCAAAGAACCAGTGCAATACGCATTTTCTGATCGTGAACGCGATGGTTTTATTAAACTCGGAATCGAAGCAGGAAAGCGACTTCCTAAAGAAGATGGCATTCAACGCTTTAAAGGTTTAGGTGAGATGCCAGCAAAAGAGCTTTGGGATACAACAATGGACCCAGAACATCGTGTTCTTATTCAAGTAACTCTTGAAGACGCCGCTGCAGCCGATGATCTCTTCTCCGTCTTAATGGGTGAAGATGTAGAACAACGCCGTGCATTTATTCAACGCAACGCTAAAGACGTTAGGTTCTTGGATATCTAATGGAAGACTTAACTAAGAAACCAGATTTTGATCGCATTGAAAAAGTTGATCTACAAGTTGAGATGGCTCGTTCATACCTTGACTATGCGATGTCAGTCATTGTTGGACGCGCACTTCCAGATGTTCGTGACGGATTAAAACCAGTTCACCGTCGTGTGTTGTATGCGATGTATGACGCTGGCTATCGACCAGATAAGGGTTACTACAAATCTTCTCGCATCGTCGGTGATGTCATGGGTAATTACCATCCCCACGGTGACACTGCGATTTATGACTCCGTAGTTCGTTTAGCTCAACCATGGTCACTTCGCTATCCACTCGTAGATGGAAATGGAAACTTCGGTTCGCCCGGAAACGATCCAGCCGCGGCAATGCGTTATACAGAAGCGCGCTTAGCTCCACTTGCTATGGAGATGATGCGAGATATCGATGAAGACACAGTTAACTTTTCACCAAACTATGACGGGCGATCACAAGAACCAGATGTATTGCCATCTCGTTTACCAAACTTATTAGTAAACGGTTCTGCAGGTATCGCAGTTGGAATGGCAACAAATATTCCGCCACACAATCTTCGCGAAATTAGTGAAGGCGTTATGTATGCACTTGAAAACCCAGATATGCCATCTGATCAACTACTTAAGCACTTATTAACAGTTGTTAAAGGTCCAGACTTTCCAACCAAAGCACTCATTGTTGGTCGCACCGGAATTGAAGACGCGTACCGCACAGGTCGTGGGTCCATCACAATGCGAGCTGTTGTACAAGTAGAAGAAATCAATAAGCGCACATGTTTGGTTGTCACAGAACTTCCTTATCAAGTAAACCCCGACAACTTAGCTCTAAAAATTGCAGAGTTAGTAAAAGATGGAAAGATCAAAGGAATTGCAGATGTTCGAGATGAAGGAAATGAACGCCTTGGTCAACGCTTAGTCGTTGTTCTACAAAACACAGCTATTCCAAAAGTGATTCTTAATAATCTTTACAAACAAACACAATTACAAGACACATTCGGTGCAAACATGTTAGCCCTTGTAGATGGAGTTCCACGCACATTGCGTCTTGATGAGTTCATCCGTTATTACATAGAACATCAAGTTGAAGTAATTGTGCGCCGCACAAAATACCGCTTGGCAGAAAAAGAAAAGCGCGCTCACATCTTGCAGGGTTATCTCAAAGCACTGGATGCACTGGATGCGGTAATTGCTTTAATTCGTGCCAGCACAACACCAGAAGAAGCGCGTACTGGGTTGATGAAGCTTCTCGATGTCGATGAAATTCAAGCTAATGCAATTTTAGACATGCAGTTGCGTCGCATCGCAGCTCTTGAGCGCCAAAAGATTAATGACGAGTACGACGGTCTTATGAAAGACATAGTCGAACTCAATGCAATTCTTATAAGCCCTGAAAAACAGCGCGGAATAATCAAATCAGAGCTCTCAGAATTGGTTGCAAAATACGGAGACGAACGTCGCACACAAATTGTGGCAAGCGAAGGTGATTTCTCTGCAGAAGATTTAATCCCAGACCAAGATGTAGTCGTCACAATTACACATGGTGGATATTCAAAGCGAACAGTTGCGGATCTCTACAGATCACAACGTCGCGGGGGTCGCGGAGTTAAAGGCGCAGCGCTTAAACAAGATGACGTTGTTGACCACTTCTTTGTTGCGTCCACTCACGATTGGCTGCTCTTTTTTACAAACCAAGGTCGCGTTTATCGCGCAAAAGTTCATGAATTACCAGATGCTGGCCGTGATGCGCGTGGTCAACATGTTGCCAACCTGATGGCATTTAAACCAGAGGAACAGATTGCTCAAGTTTTATCCCTCAAAAATTATGAAGCAGCACCATATTTAGTTTTAGCCACAAAGAGCGGACTTGTTAAAAAAACACCACTTATTGAGTACGACTCTCCGCGCACTGGCGGGCTCATTGCAATTTCTCTCAAAGGTAGCGACGAAGTTGTTAGCGCATCTCTTGTAAACAAAGAAGACGAACTTCTATTAGTCTCCAAAAAAGGAATGTCACTTCGGTTTACAGCAGATGATGAATCACTGCGACCAATGGGTCGTTCAACTAGTGGTGTTATTGGTATGAAGTTTCGTGCAGAAGATGAGCTACTTGCAATGGCGCGCGTCAATTCTCAACTCGAAGGAAACTCATTTGTATTTACTGCCACCGATGGCGGTTATGGGAAGAAAACACCAATCGAGGAATATCGCTTACAAGGCCGTGGTGGAATTGGAATTAAAGCTGCAAAAATTGATGAAGATTCACGCGGATCACTTGTGAGCGCACTTGTATTACAAAATGATGATGAAGTTCTTGCAATTACATCTGCAGGAACTGTGATGCGCACACCGGCGGCAGAAGTACGTCAAACAGGCCGTGATTCAATGGGTGTGCGCTTGGTAAACCTTGATGAGGGCGCAGTTCTACTCTCAGTGACCAAGAACAGCGAGGATGAAATCCCCACTAAAGATGTGTAGAGTTCACCCGAGTTTGGGCTCTAACGAAGTTCGGGGTAACCTTGCGCTTCTGTAATTAGTGGAAATCACTTTTTACGGGCCTATAGCTCAGCCTGGTTAGAGCGCTTCCCTGATAAGGAAGAGGTCGATGGTTCAAGTCCATCTAGGCCCACCCCGCTCTAGTACGGGGACCTAGCTCAATTGGTAGAGCACCGCCTTTGCAAGGCGGGGGTTAGGGGTTCGATTCCCCTGGTCTCCACATGACAAATACTGCAACCCTGCACACCTCACTCGGTGACATCGTTATCGAGTTGTTCCCAAATCACGCACCAAAGACTGTTGCAAACTTTGTTGAGTTAGCAACTGGCGCTCGCGAATGGACTGATCCACGCACTGGTGCGAAGTCAACTGCAAATCTTTATGACGGAACAATTTTTCACCGCGTCATCGACGGTTTCATGATTCAAGGTGGAGACCCACTTGGTCAAGGAACTGGCGGACCCGGCTATCGCTTCGAGGATGAATTCCACGGAGAACTCACATTTGATCGCCCATACATTCTTGCGATGGCCAACTCAGGACCAGGAACCAATGGTTCACAATTCTTTATTACTGTAGCCCCAACCACATGGCTCAATCGCAAACACTCAATTTTCGGTGAAGTAAAAGATTCAGCCAGCCAAGGTGTTGTCGATTCAATTGCAAAAGCTAAGACTGGCGCGCAAGATAAGCCATCAACACCGATCACAATTAATAGCGTCACAGTTAGTTAATTAATGGCTTCATTGAAGCGCTCTGCAACAACAACACTGATTACCGTTATCGCTGCGGCGTATCTCTATAATCTTGTTCTTGGTGGTTTAATAAATCGTTTTGCGCTTCCAAATATTGACTACTTAACTTCAACAGGCGAGTGGTATCGCTTATTTACTGTGGCGCTTGTTCATGGCGGAATCTTTCATCTTGGGTTTAATTTGTATGCACTCATGGCACTTGGCAACCCAGTCGAATTAGCATTTGGGAAATCACGATTTTTGATTATTTTCTTTGTCTCACTACTTTCTGGATCACTACTTTCCGCTTACCTTGCAACACCAAATCAATACTCGGTGGGCGTATCAGGCGCAGTCTTTGGACTCTTCGGCGCATTCGCAGTCGTCAGTAAGAGATACGGTTTAGAAGTAAAGAGCATTGCTGTAATTGTTGGAATTAACTTTGCAATGGGATTTGTTATTGGCGGCGTCGATTGGCGTGCACACTTAGGTGGATTAATCGGCGGCTCAATTGCCGCAGCCACAATGTTTCCAAAGCGCTAAAAGTTATCCACAGAAGTTATCCACCATGTGGATTGAATTACAACGGTGTAATTAGCGCCATTTAGTGGCGAGAGTAAATCCAAATCCGATGAAGCTAAATCCAATAACCATGTTCCATGAACCAATACCGGGAACTGGATAACTGGTTTGGGTTACATAGAAGACAACAATCCAAAAGAGACCGATAAGAAAAGCTGCGACCATTACTGGGGCTAACCACTTAGGGCTCTCTGCTGCAACAGGTGCATGATCAACGACATCCTGCTCGTGCGCGTGCGCCTTTTGAACCTTTTTGCGGAGTTTTGATTTTGGCATGAGGCGAGGTTACACCGAAACCTTCATAATTGGCACATGGCTACCAAGATCTTGGTTGTAGATAACTACGACTCCTTTGTCTTTAACTTAGTGCAATACCTAGGCCAACTTGGGGCCGAATGCACCGTTGTGCGCAACGACGAAGTCACAGCCGATGAAGCCAGTAAATATGACGGCGTACTTATTTCTCCAGGACCGGGCACTCCAGAAAAAGCTGGTGTCAGCATCAAAATGATTAAGTACTGCGCCGAAAAAGAAATTCCACTCTTTGGAGTATGTCTTGGGCATCAAGCAATCGGAGTCGCATTTGGTGCAACAGTATCTAGGGCACCTGAGCTGTTGCATGGAAAAACTTCGCAAGTAATTCATGAAGGCGTTGGAGTATTAAGTAATTTACCTTCACCATTTACTGCAACTCGTTACCACTCATTAGCGGTAGAGCAAGGCACAATCGGAGACCAATTAGAAGTTACAGGACGCACAGAATCGGGTGTAGTTATGTCTTTACGGCATAAAACTTTACCAATCGAGGGCGTGCAATTTCATCCAGAGTCAGTGCTAACCGAGCACGGACATAAATTACTTGCTAATTGGCTAACGCAGTGTGGAGACAAAAACGCACAAACCAAAGCGGTTGGTCTAAGACCGGTAATTAGCGGTTAATTACGGCGCTGTGTTGATCGTAATTGTTACAGGTTGACCAATTGTTTGGGTACTGCCTGGATCGGGCGCTTGTCTAATAACAACACCAACTGGTTGATTGGAATCAAAAGCCGTGACCTCTCGCACCAAGAAACCTGCCTGCACCAATAAAGTTTTTGCTTGAAGCGCATCAACACCAATTAGTGATGGAACTTCTACTTCACCGCTGGCAATTTGCAAGACAACACCACTACCTGCGGAAATTGTTGAACCAGGCTCTGGAGAAACTTTCAAGACGGTTCCTTGTGGCCGGTCAGACGGCACAGCTTGCGTCGACGAAATAAGTAATCCAACTGCTGCTAATGAACTACGCGCATCAATTAGTGATAAACCAATAAGGTCGGTAGGAATAATTGCATCTCCTGGTCCATCTGAAATAGTAATAATGACACCGGAACCTTTAGCCGCACGCGTTGTTGCTAGCGGAAATTGGCTAGCTACTCGATCTTTTGGAATCCTCGAATCATGAGCCCGTTGGACAGTGACCGTGTAATCAGTCAAGAGCGTTTGTGCCGCGATTTCTGAGAGACCAACAACATTCGGGATTCCATCTGCGCCAACTGAAGGTTCTGAACGAGACAAGAAAACTCCACCAATAGTGACCGCCAGAGTTAACACAAGCGCCAAAGTAGAAGTCAAAATTGCGCGGCGAGAAATCTTTGTGCGCGCAATCTTTGTTGTGACCGCTTGACCGGTGCGTACGCGGTGCACATCATCGAACATTAACCCTGCAGATTGATAACGATCTTGAGGTTTTTTAGCCAACGCAACAGAGAGCAGTACATCAACATCATTAGGAAGCACTGATTGAATAGATGATGGCCTAGGTAATTCACCTGAAACGTGTTGGTAGGCAATAGATACAGGTGTGTCGCCAGTAAATGGTGGACGCCCGGTTAGAACTTCAAATAACAAACAACCAGTTGAGTAAATATCACTACGCGCATCTGCAGTTTCACCCATCGCTTGTTCGGGAGATAAGTATTGTGCTGTACCAACAATGTTCCATGTACTTGTCAAAGTTGCACCAAAATCATCCATTGCTCGTGCGATTCCAAAGTCCATCACCTTCACATCACCCATTTCAGTGATCATGATGTTGGCAGGTTTAATGTCACGGTGAACAATTCCGCGTTCATGTGAATATTCAAGAGCGGCGAGAATTCCTTCCCCAATTTCAAGTGCTCGGTCCAACGGAATTCTTTCGCCGCGAAGAATTAATTCGCGCAATGTGTGGCCAGAAACCAATTCCATAACTATGTACGGAGCAGGATCTTCTCCGGAGTCGTACACCGCAACAATGCCGGGATGATTTAATCCAGCAGCAGCAAAAGCTTCCTTCCTAAATCGCGAGACAAAGGAAGGATCTTTTGCAAGATCACTACGTAAAATCTTTACAGCAACCTGTCGCGCCAATCTTTCGTCATGGGCGATGTACACATCAGCCATTCCACCAGTGCCAATCATTTCCCCAACTGTGTAACGACCACCAAGTAATGTCATAGCGCCGCGCCAATTAATTCAACAGCGTGCTCTTCAGTCTCGATGACATCTGCAACAACAACGGTGACGTTATCTGGCGCACCATTGATATATGTGGCTTCAATCAGTGCTTCAACAGCCTCTTCACGGCCAGATTTTTTCAACAAAGACTTAATTTCTTTCTCAGTTAAAACACCAGATAAGCCATCACTGCAGAGCAGAAAACGATCTTTAGAATTAACTTCATAAACCATGAGAACTGGAGCAATAGAGCCTTCACCCATTAATACTTGTGTCAAAATTGAACGCTGGGGATGATCATGCGCATCTGACATTGAGATTGCCCCAGAATCTAATAGTTCCTGTAAAACCGTGTGGTCGTGTGTGAGTTGTTCAAATGTGTTACCTCGAAGGCGATAACACCTTGAGTCGCCAACATGAAGTAGCGCTACACGATCATCTCTTATCAATAAAGCGGTCAAGGTTGTACCCATTCCACGCAATTCAATCTCATCACTAGCAATATGTGAAATTTCACTATCTATTGTGTGTAAAGAATTTAACAATAAATCTTCAATTGAATCAGAGTCAATATCGGTGGCCGTTAAAACAGGGACCATGGAGGCAAGTGTTCTAATTGCTATCCGCGAGGCAACTTCTCCACCAGCATGTCCGCCCATTCCATCGGCAACAGCCAAAAGTGAAGAGCTAGTGAAAGCTGCATCTTCATTGCCACTTCGCGCTAAACCAATTGCGGTGCGCGCAGAAACAGCGAAGTAACTCTTGCTCATAGCGCCCAGCCTAATGGCTGGATTGCGTAATAATAAGATGATGAAGTTCTACGCGCACAGAGGTGCATCGGCAGATTTTCCCGAACACACAATGCCCTCCTATCTCGGGGCGATAGATCAAGGCGCACATGGATTCGAATGCGACATTCGAATAACAAAGGACGAAGTTCCTATTTTATGGCACGACGCTAACATGAAGAAAGAAGCCAAAAGTGCTGCCGTAATTGCAAATAAAACGTACACCGAAATAAAAGCGATATACCCGGCTGTAATGAGACTAAATGAGTTATTAGATTTAGCAATTTCTCACAAGAAATCGCTAGCACTAGAAACTAAACACCCAGTTCCTACAGGAAATCGCGTAGAAGAGTTAGTGGTCGCCGAGTTAAACAACAGAAAAGATGAAATTTCCAAATCCGGAATTGATGTTGCAATAATGTCATTTTCTTGGTTTGCAATTGAAAAAATCAAAAAAATGAATCCAACACTAAAGACAGTCATGTTGTTGCATGATTTCAACCAAAAATTCATACGAAGATTTACGTCAGCACAAGTGATAGGCCCAAGTGTTGCAATGATTAGAAAATATCCAAATCTGGTGGCAGAGATTAAGAATTCAGGTAAGGAGTTATATGTATGGACAGTTGATTCAACCGAAGATCTTCAGTATTGCGCAAGCGTTGGCGTGGATATCGTTATGACTAATCGGCCGGCGCATGCACGCTCGGTACTCGGCTATTCTTAGATAGTGAGTACATATGCATACCTTGGTCCTGTAGGTACCTTCACTGAGGCTGCACTCAAGAAAATCACCAATGTATCCGATGCACTAATTCCCTACGCAAACGTTACGGCTGCGCTCATCGCAGTACGCGAAGGCAATGCCGACTTTGCGCTGGTTCCAATTGAAAACTCCGTAGAAGGTGTTGTTGCGCGCACACTTGATGAGTTAGCAACAGGAGAACCACTTGTAATCGCTGGCGAGGTAACACTTCCCGTCTCCTTTTCACTAATGTGCAAACCAGCTGCCCAAAAAATAAATCGGATAGCAACACACCCACATGCAGAAGCACAGTGCCGTGCATTCATTGCAAAAAACTACCCAAATGCCGAAATCATTCCTACGGCCTCCACTGCTGCTGCGGCTGAAGCAATTTCACGTGGAGAATTCGATGCCGCTATAGCAGCAGAGATTGCCGCCGAACATTATGGCCTTGAAGTAGTTGCGAAAAATATTGGTGACAACAACGGCGCGGTTACCCGATTTGTTTTGGTTTCAAAACCAGGTTCATTATCGACACCAACAGGCAAAGATCGCACCTCTCTAGCGCTGTATATAGACATCGATCACGCAGGCGCGCTCCTAGAAATTTTGACTGAATTTGCTAAGCGTGACGTAAACCTAACTTTCATTCAAAGTCGTCCAACAGGACGGGTATTAGGTGATTATCACTTTATTATTGATGCAGAAGGTCATATAAATGATTCATCAGTTTCTCAAGCACTCGATGGATTAAGTGAAATTTGTGATGAGATTAGATTCTTGGGCTCTTATCCAAGAGAAAGTAGTGAGAAATGATTGACATAAAGTTTGTTCGCGAAAACCCGGATGCAGTGCGGGCATCACAGCAGGGTCGTGGCGAGGAAACTTCAATTGTTGATCAACTACTAGCAATCGATGAAACTCGCCGCGCAGCGATTAATGAATTTGAATCTTTACGCGCAGAGCAAAACACACTTTCAAAATTAGTTGGTTTAGCTAAAGGTGACGAGAAAACAGCGCTTTTAGAGAACGCAAAAGAGCTGGCAAGCAAAGTCAAAGCAGCAGATTCCAAGCGCGCGGATATTGAAGTGCAAGCAAATGTAATCGCTATGCAACTGTCAAACATTCTTGATCCAGAAGCTCCTATTGGCGGGGAAGCAGACTTTGTAGTGATTGAACATGTTGGAACGCCACGAGATTTCACAAAAGATGGATTTGAACCAAAAGATCACGTAGAGCTTGGAAAATTACTCGGTGCAATTGATACAGAACGTGGAGCAAAAGTTGCCGGCTCTCGTTCTTATTACTTAACAGGCACAGGTGCGCTGCTTGAATTCGCATTAGTTAATTACGCAATCGCATCTGCGACGAAAGCAGGATTCATTCCAGTTATTCCGCCAGTACTTGTAAATCCCGCAGCAATGGAAGGCACAGGTTTTCTAGGACAAGCTGCAGAAAATGTTTATCATCTTGAACGTGACGAAGTGTATTTAGTTGGAACGAGTGAAGTGCCTCTGGCTGCGATGCATATGGATGAGATTTTGCCAGCAGATAAATTGCCACTTCGTTATGCGGGTTATTCAACTTGTTTTCGCCGTGAGGCTGGAACGTACGGCAAAGATACTCGCGGGATTATCCGCGTGCACCAATTTGATAAAGTTGAAATGTTTTCATTTTGCAAACCAGAGGACGCAAAAGAAGAACATAAACGTTTACTACAGTGGGAAAAAGACTTCCTTAATGCGATGGAAATTCCCTTTCGCGTCATTGATGTCGCCTCTGGTGACCTTGGATCAAGTGCCAATCGAAAGTTTGATATTGAAGCCTGGATTCCAACACAGGATGCTTATCGGGAAGTAACGAGTACCTCTAACTGCACAGAGTTTCAGGCCCGTAGATTAAATATTCGATATAAAGACGGTGAAGGCATAAAAGCAATCGCAACTCTGAATGGAACCCTTGTTGCAATCCCACGCATGATTGTCGCAATTCTTGAGAACCATCAAAATGCGGATGGAAGTGTCAATGTCCCAAAGGCGCTGCAACCATTCTTGGGCACTTCACGATTTGAGCTTGTGTGAGTTTTCGCCCCAAGTTAATTGCATCAGACCTAGATGGAACAATCGTTGCTCACTACGGTGAAGTAACTCAAAGAACCATAGACGCCTTTCGCACAGCGTATGACATGGGTGTAGAAATTTTTTTCGTGACAGGTCGCCCGCCTCGCTGGATGCCAGAAATTAAGGAAGCATTCGGGATTGGCAAAGCTATTTGTGGAAACGGTGCACAATTATTTGATCTACAGAATCAAAAAGTTATTGAAGAGTGGCTTATTCCTGTCGATGCACAAATTGAAGCCGTAAAGAGATTACGCAAAGCAATCCCACAAATTTCCTTTGCGTCAGAGGCGCACAATTATTTTCATCGCGAAAAGATTTATGTTCCACGCTGGGACGTCGGGTTGGATAATATTGGCGTCGATGACATTACAGAAATAATGACATCGCCGTCACTAAAACTATTAGCACGCTGTTCAGAACAAGAATTGTCATCAGATGAAATGCTCACAATCGCAACAAAGGAATTAAACGATCTTGTCACTGTGACACATTCAAATCCTCATGATTCACTCTTAGAAATATCCGCACTCGGTGTTTCAAAAGGCGCGACACTTTCCAAAATGGCAGAACGTTTAGGAATTACAGCAGAAGATTGTGTTTCATTTGGTGACAACCCAAATGATATTTCAATGCTCCAATGGTGTGGACGTTCATACGCAATGGCTGATGGGCACCCGGATGCGCATAGAGCTGCTAAGTCAATTGCAGAACCTCACACAGATGATGGAGTGGCAATTATTATTGAGGAGTTGTTGAAACTTCCCTCTCGTTAACTAGCGTTAAATATTGGTCAATTTTTCGTGCTGGCATTCTTCGGGTAGATTACGCGGCGGAGGGCTCGCATAGCGGCCGAGTGCACCGGTCTTGAAAACCGGCAGGTGAAAGCCTCGTGGGTTCAAATCCCACGCCCTCCGCTCTTTTTTATTTGTGGCTGACTTCATACCCATTTATAGGTACTCCCACCTAGCAACTTTACAAATGGCGGAGCACACTTACCCCTATAAAAGCGCTTAATAATTAGTACAACTTGATTACCAACGGGGGAAGTGCATGTCAGGAGTTTTCTCGCCAACGCGAGCAAAGATCAAAGAGCGCACACTGCGCACTGATAAATGGTGGCTTCAACCTGCAATGACTTTTGGTGTATTGATCAGCTTTGTAATTTATGCAACGTTTCGCGCATTTGAAAATAAATACTATTTTGCAGAACCTCTAGTTTCTCCTTTTTATTCTCCTTGTCTTTCAACGAGTTGTATCGAGGGTTCATCACTTCTTGGTCAACCATTTAACAATGAGTATTTCGGTATCGGAATCTCACCAGCCCTATTCATTTTAATATTCCCATTGGGCTTTCGCATGACGTGTTATTACTACCGTAAGGCGTACTACCGTGCATTTTGGATGTCACCACCTGCATGTGCAGTCGCTGAACCACATACTAAGTACACAGGCGAAACTCGTGCTCCACTAATTTTGCAAAATGGTCACCGCTGGTTCTTTTACTTTGGATTAATTTTCAACGTATTACTTACATACGACGCAATTCTTGCTTTTAGAAACGCAGAAGGACATTGGGGGCACATCAGCGTCGGAACGCTTGTTCTGTTACTTAACGCAACGCTACTCTGGCTCTATTCAATGTCATGCCACACATGTCGCCACACACTTGGTGGACGTCTAAAGCATTTCTCAAAACACCCAGTGCGTTACAAGTTATGGTCATGGGTTTCCGTGCTTAATCACAAACACCCAACATTTGCGTGGATCTCTTTATTCGGAGTTGCATTCGCAGATATATACGTACGCGCTGTTGCATCTGGCGCCTGGACAAACTTCTACTTCTTCTAAATGAGAGCGACTAATTAAATGACAAATCTCGAACGCCATTCATATGACGTCGTTGTCATCGGTGCGGGCGGCGCTGGATTACGTGCTGCTGTAGAAGCACGTGAAGCTGGTTTGCGCGTTGCAATTATCTGTAAGTCACTCTTCGGTAAAGCTCACACCGTTATGGCCGAAGGCGGCGCAGCTGCATCAATGGGAAACGTGAATGACAATGACAATTGGCAGGTTCACTTCCGCGACACAATGCGAGGCGGAAAATTCCTAAATCATTACAGAATGGCTGAATTGCACGCGAAAGAATCACCAGATCGAATTTGGGAACTCGAGCAATGGGGCGCACTCTTTGACCGCACATCTGAAGGAAAAATCAGTCAACGTAACTTTGGTGGACATGAATACCCACGTCTTGCTCACGTAGGCGATCGCACTGGCCTCGAACTTATTCGCACAATGCAACAACGCATCGTTGCCCTGCAACAAAAAGATGGCAAGACGTATCAATCAATGGAAAGTCACCTCAAAGTGTTTGCAGAGTTGACTGTCACCGAAATCCTTAAAGAAGATGGAAAAATCGCAGGTGTCTATGGTTACTGGCGCGAAACTGGCGCAGAAGTTTTGTTTGAAGCTCCAGCAGTAATTATCGCGACAGGCGGCGTAGGTAAAACTTTCAAAATTACATCTAACTCCTGGGAAGGCACAGGAGATGGTCACGCACTTGCACTTAAAGCTGGTGCAAATCTTGTTGATATGGAGTTCTTGCAATTTCACCCAACAGGAATGGTGTGGCCACCATCTGTGCGCGGAATTTTAGTTACCGAATCTGTCCGAGGTGAAGGTGGAATTCTTACAAACAACAAAGGTGAACGGTTCATGTTTAAGTACATCCCAGATGTATTTAAAGATAAGTACGCCGATAACGAAGAAGAAGCAGATCGTTGGTATGTAGATCAAGATAACAACCGCCGTCCACCAGAGTTGTTGCCCCGCGACGAAGTAGCTCGTGCAATTAATGCAGAAGTTAAAGCCGGTCGAGGTACAGAACACGGTGGAGTATTCCTCGATGTTTCAAAACGCTTAACCGCTGAAGTAATTAAAAAGCGTTTGCCATCAATGTGGCACCAATTTTACGAATTAGCTGGAGTTGACATTACAAAAGAGGCAATGGAAGTCGGCCCTACATGTCACTACGTAATGGGTGGTGTTGAGGTCGAACCAGATACTGCAGCAGCAGTTGGTGTTCCAGGTTTATTTGCAGCAGGTGAAGTTGCAGGCGGAATGCACGGTTCGAATCGTCTCGGCGGTAACTCACTCTCAGACTTACTTGTTTTTGGTCGTCGCGCAGGCATGGGCGCTGCCGAATACGTAAAGAGCGCCAAAGCAGTTTCAGTGAGCGATGCCGCAATCAAAGCCGCCGGAAATCGAATTGAAGCACCATTTACACGCAGCGGTGGTGAAAATTCATACTCATTACATGCAGAGCTTCAAGAAATTACACATAACCTTGTTGGAATTATTCGCACAGGTACAGAACTTAAAGAAGCAATTGAAAAGATTGCAGAGATTAGAAAGCGCAGTGCAAATGTTTCAGTCGCTGGCGGACGCAAATTCAATCCTGGCTTCCACCTTGCATTTGATTTAGACAATATGTTGCTTGTTGCTGAAAGCACAGCAAAGTCTGCAATCTCTCGCGAAGAGTCTCGTGGTGGACATACTCGTGACGACTACCCACAACTGGATAACAAGTGGCGTCAGATAAATCACATTGCATCCTTTGATGGCAAAGAAGTTTCAGTTCGCAAACAAGCATTGCCAGAACTTCCAAAAGAACTCTTTGACTTATTTGATGTACACGAACTAGAGAAATACATGACACCGGATGAAATCGCGAAAGGCGGCGCACGTTAATGGCACGCAAACTGAAGATGCGCATTTGGCGCGGAGACGCAGATAACGGTGGCTTGCAAGACGTAACAGTCGAAGCAAATGAAGGCGAAGTGGTCCTCGATGTGATTCACCGCGTGCAAGCAACACAGATGGGCGATCTCGCTGTTCGCTGGAACTGCAAGGCTGGCAAGTGCGGTTCTTGTTCAATGGAAATTAACGGTAAGCCACGCCTTGCCTGTATGACACAAGTTGCATCATATGGAGAAGAAGAAACGATTACCGTTACTCCATTGCGCGCATTCCCTGTCATTAAAGATCTTGTGACGGATGTGTCGTTTAATTACAAGAAAGCAATGGAAATTCCATCCTATGAACCACCGGCAAATCTCAAGCCAGGTGATGCTCGTATGGAACAAATAGATGTTGAACGCAGCCAAGAGTTCCGTAAATGTATTGAGTGCTTCTTATGCCAAGACACATGTCACGTAATCCGCGATCACGAAGAAAACAAGAAATCTTTTGCTGGCCCACGCTTCTTTATTCGTATCGCCGAATTGGATATGCACCCACTAGATATTCTCAAAAATCGTAAGCAAAAAGCACAAGAAGAGCACGGACTTGGAATGTGTAACATCACGAAGTGTTGTACCGAAGTTTGCCCAGAACACATTCGAATTACAGATAACGCCATTATTCCAATGAAAGAGCGCGTAGTAGATGTTAAATATGATCCAGTTCGCTGGTTAGGTACAAAAATTCGCAAACGCGAAGGTATCGTTTAATACATGAGCCAAGCCGTCAATGTGCGATCAATTTCATTGGTTTCACTTGGCGGAGCACTCGGATCACTTCTTCGTTTTCTAATCGGTGAAGCTTTAACCGATTCGCGCACAGCAACTCTTATTGCCAATCTTCTGGGTGTCGCATTGGCAACTTTCCTAATTGTTTTCACGGAACGTCGCGGTACTTTAAATCATCGCCATTTTTGGTTACCAGGTTTTTGTGCTGGCCTAACAACATTTTCGGCGGTCACGTTACTAACACTCAAACCAAGTGATGGTGGCACGATGTATTTAAGCGTCACAGTTATTGCTAGCCTGGCAACAATCGCAATTATAATGCCGCTTGCTCGAAAAGCCATTGTGGTGCGCTAGTGAGACTGGCATTGGTAATCCTTGGTGCCGCAATTGGCGCTCCATCACGATTTGTTATTGATCAGTATTTGCGAAAGTTTTCTAATCTGCCATGGGGAACATTTGCTGTAAATGTCATTGGATCTTTTGTGATTGGTTTAACCTGGGGCGCATCCGACAACACTGTGGCACTTGTGGCAATTGGTTTCGCAGGCGCATTCACAACCTGGTCAACATTTATGCTGGACACTTATTTAGCCTTAGAGCTCAAAGAATTTAGAGCAGCAGCAATTAACTATCTTGGTTCCTTGCTTATTGGATTACTTGTTGCCGCTCTTGCAATAAATCTAGTTGCGTAAGGAAAGCATCCACTTTTCAACAGCATCTGGGTGACGAGGCAAGTTCTCACTTAAATTTCGATATCCATCGGCAGTCACAACAACATCATCTTCAATGCGAATACCAATGCCACGATATTCGGGTGCAAACATTTCGTCATCAGGTTGTATATAAAGGCCAGGCTCTACAGTTAAAACCATTCCTTCTTTAAGCGTTCCAAGAACATAATCTTCGTCGCGCGCTTTATCGCAATCATGCACATCCATACCGAGCATGTGGCTTACACCGTGCAGAGTCCAACGTCGATGCAAACCATTTTCTGGCAATAACGACTCCTCGGGCGACATAGGTAATACACCCATATCTGACAGGCCTTTTGCCAACACCGCTTGGCACGCAGCGTTAATGGATCTAAATGTTGCACCAGGTTTTACTGCGGCAAACCCTGCAAGTTGTGCCTCATAGACCAACATATATAAAGCGCGTTGTGCTGGAGTGAACTTGCCTGAAATCGGCAAGGTCCGGGTTATATCTGCCGTGTAATACGAATCCATCTCAATACCGGCATCAATAAGTATTAATTCACCGGGGCGAACTTCGCCATCATTTTGAATCCAATGCAAGATGCAAGCATGTGAACCAGAGGCTGCAATGGTTTCGTATCCAACATCATTTCCAGCAATACGTGCGCGACCAAAGAACGCTGCTTCAACAACGCGTTCTCCACGAGGAGTGTTCACGGCTGCGGGTAGCGCTCTTACAACATCAGCAAAACCTTTTGCTGATTCATCGCACGCACGTTGTAACTCATCTATTTCGTAATCATCTTTAATTAATCGAGCGGCAGATGTAAATGCCAAGAAGTCAGCCTCATGTGAATGCGCTGTAACACTTCTATCAATCATTGGGTCTTCACCGCGAATTGTCAGGGCACTTGTTCCATCTTTTAGAAGCGCCTCTAGATCATCCACTGAGCGAACGTGAATCTGATAACGAGCTTGAGCTTCTTTTAATGTGAAACGACGCCCAACCCAGAGTTCACCAAAAAGACGGTCAGAATAAAAAGCGTGAGTGTCGCGGGTAGATCGCGGATGAATATATAAAAATGTCTCATGGCCAGATTCTGTTGGCTCGAGTATCAAAACCGCATCGGCGCTTGCTTCAACGCCCTGCACTCCTGAGTAATAAGCAAAGGCAGAGTGCGGCCTAAATCTGTAATCGCAATCATTACTGCGAACTTTGAATCCACCAGCGGGTAGAACCAATCGCACACCTGGATAACGAGCAGATAGCGCTGCGCGCCGCACAAACGCAGAGGTAACAGCAGGCCCAACATCCACGGAATCTAAATCAGAAGACACCCAACCCTTGGACATGAAGTCAGCAAAAGCGGGAGAAGGAGTGTTATCTCTTGCAGCTTTTATCGGTTCACTCGCAGGTGAAGTGACCTCTTTTTGATCCATTTAGTCAGTCTAAGCCTAAAAAGTGGGCAGATGCGAGCGTCTTATATTGTGAGACAACCTTTTCGCACGCCATAATCGTTACTAAGATTCCAACCCAATACTCTCATTCATGCGGGTATTGCCCCAAAATAGCCAACCAAAACATCAAAGGAAATTATTAGATGAATTTCTTAAAAGGACTCAGCAATCGCAATCGTCGATTTGTCTTGGGTGGCGGAACAGCAATCCTTCTCCTGCTCTTTGTCGTTGTTAATACAACATTTTTAAGTGATGCAGAAGTGGCGGCAGATGCACCAAAGGAATTTAGCTTGACCGATTTCGCGGCCGAGAACTTGCCATTAATTGCCGCAAGTATTCAAGAAAAGGCGATCGATGTAGCGATAGTTGCAGAAGCAGCCGATAAAGACATAGTTGCTGCTGGTGCAGAATTTGGACGAGATCTTGGAAATAAATCATTTGTATTCGCAGTGAAAACCACAGCAAAAGTAAAATCAGTCGATGAAAATTTTATTGTTTTAGACGTTCCAGGTGCTTCAGCACAGGACACATTTAATATTCCAATTGGTCTAGCTTTGTCTGGAAATCCTCTCCGCGACGTAACCGGAGAAATCACATTCGGTGATTTTTATGATCAAACCCAATATCAAGATGCAGCAAGCGCCCTGAAAGATTTAGTGCGCTCCTCGATCATTGATAAACTTGATCTTCAAAACCTTACTGGTAAAACACTCGAAATTTATGGCGCCTGGAACAACGGTCCTCTAAAGAATGTTTACAACATCCAACCAACTTCGATCGTTGTGAAATAAATATGGCAAAAAAGGGAACAATTGCAATTGAAGCGCACGGGGTAAGTAAGAACTATGGAGCAACCCAAGCCCTTAAAAGTGCAAATTTTCAAGCAGAATCTGGAAAAGTAACTGTTCTCTTCGGTGAAAACGGGGCCGGAAAATCCACAATGATGAAAATTCTTGCGGGCATCGAACAACCAAGCTCTGGAGAAATTAGCGTCTTTGGCGAAAAGGTCAGTATTAATTCACCAGCTGAAGCACAGGCACTGGGCATAACAATCATCCACCAAGAATTAAGTCTTTGCCCAAATCTCAGCGTGCGCGACAATATTTTTATGGGACGCGAAAGCCTAAAAGGCGGTTTCATGAATTACGCGCACGAAGAAGAAGTTACGCGTCAAGTACTGAAGCAGCTCGAGGAAATAATTGATCCAAAAACTAAGGTAGAAAACCTGCGCCTAGGGTTGCAGCAAATTGTTGAAATTGCCCGGGCACTCACAATTAATTCAAAAGTTTTAATTATGGATGAACCAACTTCGGCGCTTTCGTCCACAGAAGTGGCTGTCTTGTTTAAAGTAATCCGCGATCTAAAAGCTAAAGGCGTTGCAATTATTTACATTTCGCATCACTTAGAAGAGGCCCTAGAGATAAGCGACCACGCGGTCGTTCTTCGTGATGGACAGATCGTGGCTAGTGCGGATGTAGCAGATATTGATTTGGAATGGGTTGTTTCGAACATGCTTGGTCGCGCATTCAAAGAACAGGCTCATATAGATTCAGGTCGAGCAAAAGGCCATAACGTTCTAGAGATTAAGAATGCAAAAATTCTTGAACGCGGTATTGCAACGTCAAAGTTATATACAGTCGAAGACTTCTCACTAACCGTAAAAGCTGGGGAAATTGTTTCGATTTACGGGTTGATGGGTGCGGGCCGCACAGAGTTGATGGAAGCTCTTGCAGGCCGTGATGATTTTGCACACGGAGAACTTTTACTAGAAGATCAAGATGTAACCAAGCTTTCTGTACAGGATCGAATTAAAGCGGGCATGGGATTAGTACCAGAAGATCGCCAACGCGATGGATTAATTCAACAGATGAGCGTTGGCTCAAATCTTTCACTTGCAAGCTATTTAGCTCACATCAAGCGTGGATTTGTAAATCGACCATCAGAAAAAACTAAAATTGAAGAAGCTATTAAAAATGTTCGAGTAAAAACTTCCGGCCCCAAAATGCCAATCGAATCACTCAGTGGCGGAAACCAGCAGAAAGTAGTGCTGGGACGAATGCTCTTAACTGATCCAAAAATACTTTTATTGGATGAACCAACTCGAGGAATCGATGTTGGTGCGAAGGGAGAAATATTCAACCTTCTGCGCGAACGAGCCGAAAAAGGTTTAGCAGTTCTATTTGTTACCTCCGAAATATCTGAAGCAATGAATTGGTCAGACCGTATAGTCGTTATGTCCCGTGGTCATATTGTTGGAATATTTAAACCAGCAGATGTAACACGCGAACAAATCATGTCAGCAGCCGAAGCAACAAAAGAAGGAGTATCAGCATGAATCTGAATCCGCTCAAAAGAGGGGAATCAAGTGCAACGCCTGCAAAGTTTGATCGCAGAGCGTTCATTGTAGAGATCCGTGCCCTTATCGCACTTGCGATTATCGTCATCTTCTTTAGTTTGCTCTCAGATAAGTTCTTGCAATACAGCAATCTTGTTTTGATGACCCGTCACGTTGCGATGAATGCAATTTTAGCAATCGGAATGTTGTTAGTGATTCTAAATGGTGGAATCGATCTATCTGTCGGATCAATTGTTGGACTCTCAGGAGTTGTAGCCGGTTACCTAATGCAAGGCGCACCAGTTCCATTCACAGGTCACGTCGCTTATCCGAATATTTGGGCGGTGCTAGTTATCTCATTGATTGTCGGTATTTTCTTTGGTTGGCTTAACGGATTACTGGTTGCCAAATTAAATATTGCACCATTTATTGCAACCCTTGGAATGCTTTACGTGGCACGTGGTTTTGCAAAACTAATTACAAATGGTGAAACTTTTACAAAACTAGCCGGGGAGCCAACTCTTGGAAACACTGGCTTCTTAACAACCTTTGCAGCCCAACCTCTAGGAATTCCACTTCCGATTTGGGTAATGATTGCATTTGCAATTGTCTTCTCAATAATCCTTAACCGCACAGCATTTGGTCGTTGGCTTTATGCATCTGGCGGAAACCCACGAGCAGCAGCGCTCACAGGTGTTCCTGTTACCAAGGTAAACATTCGAATTTATGTACTCTCAGGATTCTGTGCTGCAGCTGTTGGTGTTTTGTTTACAGCCGACTTGCATGCAGCAATTCCAAACATGGGAGAATTTTCAGAACTTAATGCAATTGCCGCTGTAGTTATCGGCGGAACAGCACTTTCCGGAGGTCGAGGAACAGTTCGCGGAACACTCATTGGTGCATTCGTAATTGGTTTCTTGGTTGATGGTCTAGTTCTTATTGGCGTTTCTGTCTTTTGGCAGGAAACAATTAAGGGCGCCGTAATCATTGTTGCGGTTGCAGTAGAAGAAATACAACGAATATTGGAGCGCCGTCAGAAACTGAAAAGCGCTTCATGATCCACCGTACGACGCATGGAAATACCAAACCCTAGGAAAGAGGTAAGTAATGCTCCGTAAATACAAAGTGATCGCAGCTGCGGCTGTAATCGCACTCGGACTAACTGGTCTAGCTGGTTGTAGCTCATCTGATGATGCTGCAGCAGGTGGCGGAACAATCGCGATCATCACAGTAGATCCAGCTAACCCATACTGGAAAGCAGAAGTTGACACTGCAGTAGCAACAGCAGCTGAACTCGGTTACGAGACAACTGTTAACGCTCACGGCAATGACCCAGCCAAGCAAACACAATTCATCGATGCAGCAATCTCTGCAGGCGTTAAGGCGATCATTCTTGATCCAGCTGGCGCAGACGAGAGCGTTGGAGCAGTTCAGAAGGCAACAGATGCAGGTATTCCTGTATTCCTAGTTAACGCTGAAATTTCTGCACAAGGCGTTGCAAAGGCACAAATCGTTTCTAACAACGCACAAGGTGCAACACTTGGTGCACAAACTTGGGTAGAAGCAATGGGTGGCAAGGGCGAATATGTTGAACTATTCGGTAACCCAACAGATAACAACGCAAAGGTTCGCGCCGATGCATACCACGCTGTAATCGATCAGATTCCTGGCTTCAAGTTGCTTCAGAAAGAAACAGCTAACTGGGATCGCGCACAAGGTAAGGCAAAGATGGAGCTCATGCTTCAGGCACACCCAAACCTTAAGGGCGTAATTGCTGGTAACGACGAAATGGCTCTCGGTGCAATCGAAGCTCTTCGCGCTGCAGGCAAGCTCGACAAGGTAAAGGTTCTTGGATTCGACGGTAACGACGATGCAGTAGCAGCAGTTATCGCAGGCGAAATGGTTGCAACAGTTCTACAACCAATCGTTGATGGAACTAAGGCAGCTGTTAATCAAGCACATGCATTCTTGACTGATGGCACAATGCCAGCATCTGAGAAGCAAGCGATCGATTGCATCCTTATCACTAAGGAAAATGCAGGCGGTCTTAAGGGATTCGTACTTAGCTAATCGCTAAGCACAACTCTTATTGATACGAGAGAGGGAACGGGTTCTTTTTGGACTCGTTCCCTCTCTCCATCACAACACTAAAAACCACAATGGTGTGTATTTAATTTTTTAGTAAATTATTTTCTGGAGAAAAATGACATACGTTTTTGATGATCCAGCCAACTTTAAAGACCAAGTAATTGACGGATTCGCAGCCGCATATGCACGCTATGTTGAGCGCGTTCCAAACGCTGCAGGCTTTGTCCGCAGCAGCGGTCCCACTGAAGGAAAAGTAAGCCTTGTAGTCGGCGGCGGCTCTGGTCACTATCCATCGTATGCAGGAATTGTTGGGCGCGGATTCGCAGATGCCTGTGTTATGGGAGATGTATTTACATCACCATCAACCGAGCAAATTTATAGAATTAGTAAAGCTGCAAATGGTGGAGCGGGAGTTTTACTCTCCTTTGGAAACTATGCAGGAGATCGCCTTAATTTTGCAGCAGCACAAGAGCGCTTAATTGCAGAAGGTATCCAAACTCTGATTGTTTATGTAACTGATGACATCGCATCTGCGAAACCGGATGAAAAAGATCTACGACGCGGAATCGCAGGAACATTTGCGGTTTATAAGTGTGGTGGCGCGGCAGCAGATGCTGGAAAATCTTTGGATGAAGTCGCGCGCATAATGCAACATGCCAACGATCGAACATATTCATTTGGCGTTGCATTCGAAGGTTGCACTTTCCCTGGTCAAAAAGATCCACTATTCCACGTAGAACCAGGCCGCATGGAGTTTGGTTTAGGTATTCACGGTGAACCAGGAGTTAAATCAACGGATTGGATGCCGGCAAAAGAATTGGCGAAAAATCTGGTAGATGCAATTCTCGCTGAACGCCCCGCAGATGATTCAAAGCGCGCAGCAGTAATTCTTAATGGACTTGGTGCCACTAAGTATGAGGAACTATTCCTTCTTTATAGTCACGTTTCAGTACTGCTGGAAGAAGCAGGCATAACCGTTGTGCTTCCAGAAATTGGCGAACTTGTTACAAGTTTGGATATGGCCGGTTGTTCACTATCGATAATGTGGCTAGATCCAATACTTGAAGAGCTGTGGACTTCCCCTGCAGACACTGCCTCATTTAGGCGTGGCAACGTTGTGGCAAGCAATGCACCACACAAACGTTTTGAAGCAACGAGTGCCGATGTTTCAGCAGAATCAATTGTGGCAAGCGAAGAATCGCAACGTTCAGCCGTTGTAGCTCGTGAAGTACTTATTGCCATGGAAAAAGTTTTAGTTACAAATGAAGATCACTTGGGCAAGTTAGATGCAATTGCCGGAGATGGCGATCACGGCGTTGGAATGGTTCGTGGAATTCACGCAGCCGTAACAGCGGCGCAAGAGAGCAAAGGCGGCGTCGGCCATGTTTTGGTTGCCGCCGGAAATGCATTCGGAGATCGTGCAGGCGGAACAAGTGGAATCCTATGGGGAATTTTTATCTCGGCGATTGGAAATGCACTAGGTAATACTGAAGAAATTAATGCTGAAAAATTCTACGGTGCACTCGAATTAGCAACAGAGAAGCTTGTAGATAAGAGCAAGGCAAAACTTGGTGATAAAACCATGCTTGATACCTTGCTTCCCTTTATTGATGCCCTAGATGAACAACTTGGCAACGAAAAAACATTGGCAGATGCATGGAAGTACGCATCTGAAATCGCACAAAAATCGGCGGAAGCAACTGCCGCTCTCTCACCAAAGATTGGCCGCGCTCGCCCACTTGCAGAACGAAGTGTTGGAACACCAGATCCAGGTGCAATCTCTATGGCGCTTATTATCAAAGTTGTAGGTGACGTAATTGCACAAACTGATTGCGGTTCGCAAACGATTAAGGCTAATTAACTATGAGTACACAGTGGCGATTAGTTATTGGGTCAGATTCAGCTGGATTACAGTACAAAGATGCACTACTAGCAGACCTTAAAAAGAATCCAAATGTTTCATCAGTTGTCGACCTGGGCGTAAACATAGATGATTCTGCATCACAGGAGTACCCAGAGGTTGCGATTCTTGCCGGTGAAGCAATTATGCGCGGTGACGCTGATCGTGCGATTTTAATTTGTGGAACCGGAATTGGCGTAGCAATTTCTGCGAACAAAGTTAAAGGAATTCGTGCAACCGTTGCTCACGATTCATTTAGTGTTGAACGCTCAATACTTTCAAATGATTGCCAAGTTCTTACTATGGGACAACGCGTCATTGGACTAGAACTCGCTCGTCGTTTGGCGAAAGAGTGGCTCACTTACACATTTGATACAACTTCCGCCTCTGCAGATAAAGTAAAACTCATTTGTGGTTACGAAGATAAGAATTAAAATGTCAAATCACCCACAAAAAATTGTTGGCGTAGGGTTGAAAATGTATTTTTCTGCTGCGCAGACAATTGAGTGGGCAAGTGCCGTTAAAGCACAAATTGCTCCACTGGATTCAATCAAGGATTCGTCAATAGAGTTTTTTGTGCTTCCATCAACACCAATGATTAGTCAATTAGTTTCTACTTTTGTTGGTACTAAAATTCGAATTGGTTCACAAAATCACGCCGCCGGCCAAGCGGGTGCATTCACAGGTGAAATCAGCGCACAAATGCTTAGTGAAATTGGATGCGAATTTGCAGAAATTGGTCACGCAGAACGCCGTCGTGACTTCAACGAAACAGATGAAACGGTTGCTCAAAAAGTATTTCAAGCACTTTCCATAGGGTTGATTCCTGTTATTTGTGTTGGTGAATTAACTCAAGACACTCCTGAAAAAGCCGCAGAAGTTTGCATTGATCAAATCAAAGCCGCTCTCTCATTATCTGCTGAGTATGTGAGCAAACGAATCATCATCGCTTACGAACCTGTGTGGGCTATTGGAGTGCAAGCCCCAGCAGACGCCGCACATATCAACGCAGTCTGCGCGAAGATTAAGGATGCATCTGCAGGCCTTGAAACTACTAAACTTCAAATTCTCTATGGTGGAAGTGCAAACCACGGATTATTTGAACAAATTGCACAGAGCGTCGACGGATTATTCCTTGGACGTTCAGCACATGATGTAAAGAACTTAAAAAAGATTGTAGAAGAGGTTGAAAACGTCTCACTAGAACTAGCAAAATAGAACACGTGAAATGCACGTGTCTCTGCAGCAGAAAGGTAGTACCCAGCAATGTCTGATCAAATGAAAGCCGTTGTATGTCACGGACCTATGGATTACAAATTGGAAGATATTGCGATTCCTAAAGCTGGACCTGGAGAAGCACTCGTAAAGGTTGAAGCTGTTGGTATTTGTGCAAGTGACCTTAAGTGTTATCACGGTGCTGCAAAGTTCTGGGGAGATGCAAGTCGTCCAGCATGGGCAGAGACAGAAGTTGTACCAGGTCACGAATTTGTTGGAGAGATTGTTGAACTAGATGATGTAGCAGCAAAGCGTTGGGGAGTTAAGAAAGGTGATCGCGTAGTCGCAGAACAAATCGTTCCTTGCGGTGAGTGTCGTTACTGTCTACGCGGTCAATATTGGATGTGCGCACCACACGGAATGTTTGGTTTCAAGCGCGCAACTCCTGGCGGAATGGCTTCATACATGGTCTTCCCTAAAGAAGCGCTCGTTCATAAGATTTCAAAGAGTGTTAAACCACAACACGCAGCTTTTGCAGAACCATTGTCATGTGCTCTTCACGCAGTTGAGCGTGCAAACATTAAATTTGCAGATGTTGTAGTTGTCGCGGGTTGTGGACCAATTGGTCTTGGAATGATTGCAGGAGCCGCAGCAAAGTTCCCAGGCACATTGATTGCGCTAGATCTCGATGATCGTAAACTAGAAGTAGCAAAGAAGTGCGGTGCTACACACACGATTAATATCGGAAAGCAGGACCCAGTACAGATTATTCGCGATATGACCGAAGGTTATGGCGCAGATATTTATCTAGAAGGAACCGGCCATCCAGCTGCTGTTCTTCAAGGTTTGAAGATACTTCGCAAACTTGGAACTTTTGTTTGCTACAGCGTATTTAAAGAAGATGTCACAGTCGATTGGTCAATCATCAGTGATGACAAGGAATTAGATGTGCTCGGTGCACACCTTGGACCTCACTGCTGGCCAGCTGCAATCAAGATGATTGAATCAGGTCGCTTGCCACTTGATGAAATTTGCACACATCAATTCCCGTTAGCAGATTTCCAAAAGGGTCTAGATATGGTTGCAGATGGAACTAAGTCAATTAAGGTTTCATTAATTCCATAATGACAACTAACAGAATTATCAATGGAGAGTTAGCATCACTACTAGCTCGATTCCGTCACGTAAATACGATTGCAATTGTCGATGGTCCCTTTCCAACGTATCCAAACGTTGAGACTGTGGACCTCGCAGTTGTACTTGGATTACCTTCAATCCCAGATGTATTAAGTGCGATTCTTCCCCACATTGAAATTTCTTCAGTCACAATGGCCGCAGAGTTTGAAGCCAAAGTAGATGCAGCGGTCGTTGCTCAATATCGAAAAGTTATTTCCCATTTACCCTTAAACATTATTGCTCACGAAGATTTCAAGGTTAAAGTTGGTCAAACCCTTGGAATTATTCACACGGGAGATAATGTTCCATACAGCAGTGTTATTTTGAATTGTGGTTAATATGCAAAAAGACAAAGCAGTTTCCATGTGTGTTCGTTTTCAAGCAAAGCCAGAATTTCGCGATGAGATGCACAAGCGTTTGCTAGAAATGGTTGTACTCAGCAATCAAGAAGAGGGTTGCTTGTTCTACAACCTGCACATTGACCAAGAAGATCCAAATACTTTTTATTTTCTTGAGGCATGGAAAGATCAAGCAGCCTTTGATTTTCATGCGTCCACTGATTACGTCATCGCAATAAATGCCGATGCAATAGCCATGACCTCTTCTCCATCTCGAGTTGAGTTCATGCACAAAATTGCTCCGCTATAGGCCCAGAATGCCTGTACCCACCAAGGCGAAGTAACCTGTAAACTTTCGCTGTACAAGGAGACGTCGCATAGCCCGGTCGAGTGCGCCTCACTGCTAACGAGGTAAGGTGTAAAAGCCTTCAGGAGTTCAAATCTCCTCGTCTCCGCAGAATACTAATCAAACCTAATGTTCTCGAACAATCAAGTATTGAACGAATTTTGGGAAGTTTTTAAGTCATACTAAAACTTACAAAATCAAGAGAATTAGGATAAATGAAGAAGATAGTTGTAACGGGGGCTGCAGGATTTTTAGGATCCCATTTAGTAGAAGCTCTTGCACTCCATGGGGATTTTGAAATCTTAGCAATTGATAATTTGAAACCTTCCTATGGTGGAAAATGGTCACAACTGCGTCAATTGAGATTTTCTAAAGAAATAGAATTCGTCGAGTCAGATTTAGCAACTCTCGAAATAGAAAAAATCGCAAAATTATTTGACGGAGCAGACTACGTTATCCACCTGGCAGGATGGGCAGGAATCCGTGCCGCCCAACTTAATCCTCGAGAATGCGAAAAATCCAATTTAATCGGTTTCGAAAATGTTTTAAAAGCAGTCGAAATTACTCGACCAAAACATTTTTTGTTTGCTTCTTCTTCAAGCGTCTATGGAGATTTAGGTTCCTTAGGAATGGTGAAAGAGGAAGATGCAACGGGTCTCAATCTAAAAAGTTATTATTCACAAACAAAATGGTCCAATGAAATTCTTGCCAGATCAAGCTCCGAAAAAACGAATCAATCAGCAATTGCTTTAAGATTTTTCACGGTTTATGGTGAGTGGGGCAGGCCAGATATGGCTTATTGGAAATTCCTAGACCAACTAGTTAATGGAAAGCCGATAACGCTTTATGGCAATACTGGCGGCATGAGAAATTTCACTTATGTTGATGATGTTGTCCGAATTGTAGAGAAACTATTGCAAATTGATTCTGAAGGATTTATGCCAATTAATGTAGCCACGGGACCGCCATTTGAAACCCTTGAAATGTTGACGGTTCTAGCTAAAGCATCAGAAATCACGCCAATAATTGCAATTACAGAGAGACCTTCAGTAGATGTTGCAAAAACTTGGGCTGACATTAGCAAGCTTGAATCTTTAATAGGTTTACAAAAGTATGTAACTTTGGAAGACGGAATGCAAAAATTCTACAATTGGTATTGTAATGAAGGGCAAAACGGATACCTATAATGCAAAAAAAAATCTTATTCGTTTGCGGAAGCACCCATATAGGTGGAGCAGAGATGCAAATCGCAGAAGTCATATCTCATATTAGGAAGTTTGTAGATTTCAAATTAATCATCCTGGGAAACGAAGAAGATCTTGCAATTTACTTGTTATCCAAAGAAATTGAATTTATCCAGATTAGGAGAGAAAAGAGTGGAAACCTTTTTCAATTCTTACAGTTGGTTAAAATCATAAAAGGATATAAGCCTGAAATTCTATGTACGTGGCTTTATCGTGCAGATATTCTTGCTGGTTTAGCAGGCAAAATATTGGGCATAAAAAGGATTGTGAGCTGTCTTCGCAACTCTAAATGGCCAGGATACACTCCAGGAAAAAGGATTGCACTTCTTTTCTGTAATCGCTTTGTTTTTGATGCCACAGTTGCAAATTCTGCGATGGCAGCATCATGGCACTCTGACATCGGTTATAGAGGAAAGATTTCAGTGATACCAAATTATTTCAGGAGTTTAAATGATGACGTTCAGCCGCCATTTAATGGTTTTCACAATCCCCTGAGATTAGGAATCTTGAGTAGACCTGTTGAGGGCAAAGGACATGAGACGCTTTTAGAATCTGTTGCAACCCTTAAGTCTAGAGGTTTACACATCACTGCTTACTTCATGGGTTTTGGGATTAAAAAGTGGATTGCTCTAACAGATCAAATTCGCAACTTAAACCTAACTGATTCAGTAGTTTTAAGTGACGGAACAACAAATGTAAATTCTTGGTTTAATGAAATAGATATATATCTCATGGGTTCTCAATCTTGGGAAAGTGATCCAAATGCTTTAACTGAAGCGATTTCAATGTATAAGCCTTGCATCATTAGTAGCCTTTTTGAAAATCAAAACTTTGACCCACCATTGGAAAGTTTCAAGGCGGGTGATTCAGGTTCACTAGTCGAAGCAATAGAAAATGTGATGAATCAATCCGTAGAAGATATTAGAGAAAGTACAGGAAAACGAAGGGCTAATCTAAGAGCATCAAGACCTGACGCAGATATAACAAAACAGTGGTCTCTATTTTTCTTTCCCGAAGAAGTGAAAGCGGCTTTTTAGGACCTCCTTACTTCCAATTGCTAGGCTACCCACATGTCGACTTCCTTCGTAAACGAAGCCCTTAGTTCAATCTCAATTAGCGAAAGAGCGGCACAATTCCCTGATCGTATTTGCCTCGCTTCCGAAAATGAAAATATAACCTCGTTTGAATTCAACGAACTAGTAAATTCTTTCGCCGAAACACTGAGCCATGTTCCAAAGGCAGCTACTTTCATGCCGATACTTTTAGGTCCAAATATTAATTCTGTGATTGCATACCAAGCGGCCATACGGTCACGTACGCCTTTTGCGCTCATTGACTCCAATACAAATCCCGAATACCTCAAATCAATTTTGATTCGTTTAAAAAACCCAAGATTCTTAGTCAACACAAATTCTGAAAAACTAGATTTACCTGACATTGAGCAAATCTTTCTCACAAGAGAGAAAAACAGCAATTTCACTGTTCCAAAAGCAGAACTTACAGATTCAGCTTCAGTTCTCTTTACCTCTGGTTCCACAGGAGAACCAAAAGGGGTTGTGTGGGATTGGAATGCATTTGACTTACTGCTTGAAAAAAACAAGAAATTTTTTGGACAAACAGGCGATTCAATAAAGATGGGAAGGTTTACATCCTTAGCCTTCACTGCTGGTGCATGGCAAGCCATGAGTCCCGCTTTAGGACATGAGGTGTACATAATAGATCCAGGAAATCCTGCCGATAAAATTATTGATTTTGTAAATAAAAAAGAGATAACACACCTAGCTCTCGGAATATCTTTTGGAGAAAGACTCTTTGATACCAAGTCTGATTCTCTTGCTTTTCAACATGTTAATGAGATTTCGGTGTATGGAGAAAGTGTTAACTGGCATCAAATTCAAAAATTCAGAGAGTTAGCAAATAATAAAGCAGGAATTACTACTTGGTATGGAGCATCAGAAGTTCCTGGAGCTTTTATTTCGCGCAAAATATTGGCGTCAGATTCGCCAGGAGTGGGCAAAATTCCTATAGGCGTGCTGAATGAACTACCTCATCTAGAACTCTTGCCCCTTGATGACGGATCTGATCTCGCAGAAATAGTCTTAAATTTTGGTGTTGCAAAAGGTTATTTTGAGAATAGTGAATTAACGAAACAAAAATTCCAGAAACAAGAAGATGGAAGTTTCAAATACTTAACAGGTGACCTAGCTCGTAGCAATAAAGATGGTCTTATTTCATTTGCGGGACGTCGCGATGATCTTGTTAAGATAAATGGCCGTCTAGTAGAACCCTCGGAATCAGAAGCTGTTTTGCGGTTGATTCCTGGAATACAAACACTTGCGGTAATCCCCCACATCAATGCAAATGGAAAATCAACATTGGTAGCCCACATAGTTTTGGAACCTGGATCTTCATTGACTCCATCTGAAATCTTCACGGAATTACTAGATAAATTGTCTAGTCATTTGGTCCCAACAAAATTAGTTAAACATGAAAAAATTCCTCTGACAGAAAATGGAAAAATCAATCGCCAGTACTTACTGAACAACACATGGCCACGATGGAAAGATATTGAACGCTCTAAAGAGCTGAGTATTTTTGAAAAATTTGCATTAAAGCAACTCCAAAAGGTTTTGGACAAACCAGATCTTTCACTCACCGAGGATCTTTTTGGAGCCGGAATGGATTCCTTGGCTGCAGTCGAATTTGATGCTACGGCTAGTGCATTTGGTTATGCAAAGATAAGTCCTTCAATTTTTCTAACTCATAGAACTGCCGAAGCAGTCGGTACTTTTCTGGCTCAAGGCGGAGTAGAAAAAGAAAATAATGTTATTGAATTAAACAAGCACGGTTTAAATTCGCCATTTTTTATCTTCCCTGGTGCAGGCGTAACAGCAATATATTTTGATGAACTTTCACGAGTAATGGGACAAAACCAACCACTGGTAATCATGGAACCAAAAGGCCTTCACTCTAAACAAGGAATTGAAATGAGTATCGAAGAGATGGCACTTTCAGCCTCAGAATACATTCATAAAACCTACCCAGCGGGAGATGTTCACATAATCGGTCACTCTGCCGGCTCTTGGATCGGTTGCGTGGCCGGAATGAATCTGAATGACAAAGGCAGAAAAGTAAAACTCATGAGTCTCGATGCAATTGGTTACGCCAATCAAATTTCAATGACAAAAAATAAATACATTGTCGTATCTTCCATTGGCCGCATTAAAGACATCTTAACTCGCAATCCTGAATCACTGAAACGGACACTTAAAAGAAGAATCAAAGCTAGCAAGAAGAGTTCATATGAATTTTTCTTGCTTCACATTGGTGGATTAACTTTAAAACATAAACTCAAAGAAAAACCAAAATTCAAAAGTCATATTCTTTACTGTAAGGAAAATCAACGCTTCACTGACTGGCAGAAGAATAATCTTCTAAGCTATGAGAAAATTGAGGGGAATCATTTCACTTTGCTCAATAGCGAGCATCTGCCGAACCTTGTCCCTAAAATAATAAGATTCTTTGAGTCATCTCAGTAACATAAAAAATGAATACAAAGCGCACCAGAATGAAATTGTTAAGCAAATTAATCATTGAGATACACATCTTCATCTTCAGAAAAACGAGAGGCACCCCTCGAAGTTTCAATCAAAAAATTAAATACAAGGCCGCTTTTGACCGCCGTGATGTTTTAACAACTTTCGCGGATAAAATTGCCGTGAGAGAGTATGTCGCGGACGCTGTTGGTGAAAATTATCTCAACACATTGTATTTTAAAACAGATAACCCACATGAGATTAATTGGGAATTGATCCCAAAGGAGTTTGTAATAAAAGCAAATCACTGTAGTGGTGGCTCGGTTATTGTCTGGCAAGGTGCACTTAATAATAATTTTTTACCAAAAAACAATAAGAATATTTACTGGAATAGATATCAAATAACTCCAGATAATTTAGTGAGGGAGGATTTAGTCAATCTTGCAAATGCCTGGCTAAATCGGAATTACACGTATTCCTTTCCAAGCCGTCGCATACCGGAATGGGCATATTTGAATATAAACCCACAGGTACTTTTTGAAGAACTGCTGCTCGAAGATAAGAATTCAATCGCAAAAGATTACAAATTTCAGATGTATAACGGCAAATGTGAGTTTATAAATGTAGTTGAACGTAATAAATTCGATTCAGGCAAAGAAGCGAAAAAATTCTCCTCAATATTTGATAGACATTGGAAAAAATTAAATTTCTCACTAAACGACGGTGTTCCGTCACCAGTTCTACCTGAAAAACCCGATAACTTAGATGAAATGTTAGAAGTTGCAACCAAGTTGGCAAAAAATATTGATTATGTGCGTGTAGATCTTTACAATATTAATAAGCGAATTATCTTTGGGGAACTTACTAATTATCCGCAATCTGGACGAAATACCTACCATTTTGAACCGTTTGCAATCCCCAACAGGAAAAAATCAAGAGACTTAGATAAGCAATTGGGAGCGAAACTGGTGTTAGATAATTACGAACTTATAAAAGTGTAAACTTGGGCTCAAACGGAAAATAGGAGCATTGTGACGCAATATAAAGTAGCAATCGTCGGAGCTGGACCTGCCGGCTATTTCGCTGCACAAGCTCTACAAAACGCTCAGAGTGGCGACAGAACATTTGCCATCGACATGATTGAACGCCTACCAACACCATGGGGATTAGTTCGCAGTGGTGTTGCACCAGACCATCCAAAGATTAAAACTGTTTCAAAGGTATTCGAAAAAATTGCAACTGCCGGAAACTTTCGGCTATTTGGAAACATCGAACTCGGAACTGATATTGAACTTGGTGATCTGCAAGCGAAGTACGACGCTGTAGTGATCGCTACAGGCACATCTATAGGCAGAAAACTTGGAATACCAGGAGAAGAGTTAACAGGTTATTTATCTGCAGCCGATTTTGTCCCTTGGTATAACGCACACCCTGATTACACAGCAGTTAATGTTCCACTTGATACCGACACCGCAGTTGTTATCGGTGCAGGAAATGTCGCAATGGATGTTGCTCGCATGTTAGCCCTTGAGCCATCTGAACTCGATCCAACAGATACAGCAGAACATGCAATCGCTGAACTCAAGAAGAGCAATATTCGCAAGGTGTATATCTGCGCTCGCCGAGGCGCCGAACACGCAGCCTTCACATCCCCTGAATTACGTGACTTACCAAAGCTCGAACACACAAATGTCGTCATTCATAAATCAGATATTGATGCAGCAATTACCGCAGCAGGAGATGCTCCAGAAAAAGATGTTAAGAATAACCTCGATGCAATGCTCGCAATTGCTGAACATGAAAAAACCAACCACGCACGCACCATGGAATTCTTATTCCACCATGTACCTGTAGAAATCAAAGGGACAAATGGAGTTCAAGAAGTTGTCTTTAAAACCCCAACTGGTGAAAAAACAATCACATGTGGCTTGGTAATCAGCGCTATTGGATACGAAGCCAATCCACTAGATGGAATTATGTATGAAAAAGGTAAAGTGTTAAACAGCGAAGGTCGTATAAAAGAAAATCTCTACGTTGTTGGATGGGCCAAGCGCGGACCATCTGGTGTTATTGGCACGAACAAAAGTGATGCGGCCGCAGTAATTGAATTACTTATCAGCGACCTGCAAGCACCGAAGAATTTCGGAGACATCAACGATCTGATTGGTTCGCATAAAGTCATCACACAAACCCACTGGGAAGCCATCAATACAGCCGAAGTTTCTACTGGCGAACCGTTAGGAAAACCACGCGTAAAAGTTGCCGATAGAAGCGAGTTGTTTCGTTTGGGTGGCTTATAAAAAACAGATAGGATTCACACGCAATAAGCGCCCGTAGCTCAACGGATAGAGCATCTGACTACGGATCAGAAGGTTAGGGGTTCGAATCCCTTCGGGCGCACAAGACGTTTGAACGGGAATTCGAAGTAACACCCTCTAATTAACTGAACGTACTGATGATGTATCAGTCGGTCCTCCAAATAGGAGGCAAATAATGATTGTTAATGAATGGGTTGAAACTCTCTGGACTGTATTAAATGTTCGACCAAAAACAATTGCAAACTATAAACACTTGTACAAATTGCACTTAGAGCCCGTTATCGGCTCGTTAGAGCTCGACAAAGTCCCACCGGTAGTAATTCAAAAGCAACTCCTTTCACTTCCGCCACAGACTTCTAGACACGCTTTAATGCTTGTTAAAACAATTTATAGAGAAGCTCGCTTGTATGAAAAAACCATTGCCAATCCTGCGGTTGGTTTAAAAACTCCCGCCATTCAAATATCGGATAGGAAGTTTCTTACTTGGGAGGAAGTGAACAATAAGGATTGGGGAAGATATAACGAACAGATCCGATTTCTTGCCCTTCACGGACTCCGGTGGAGCGAGGCAGTTGCACTAACTGAGGCAGATGTGAGAGATGGGTTTGTTTATATTTCAAAATCGGTTTACGGCCCGTGTAAATCAAAGAGCAGTATTCGAAAGGTTCCATATCTCGGGCATTTTGTTCAATTTCCTTCTTCTTATAAACCATTACAAAAATGCGCAAATACGCACGGAGTCACCATCCATAGTTTTCGGAGAACATATGCCTACCTGCTAAAAACTCAAGGCTTACACGTAACAACTGCTCAAAAATTACTAGGGCATTCAGATCCAATGATGACTCTAAAGGTGTACACATCTGTACTGGATTCCGAAATAGATGAGGCAGGAACAATTTTGCTTGCTGCACTTTGATATACGGTATAGATATTGGGGTAGTTACCGAAAGTTAGGGGTGACTACCCCACTAAAAGATTTTTAAAAATATTTCAAAAAATCGGGAATAAATCCACCAAAAATTGGTTATGGGTGTACCGCGCCATTCTGATTGCGACCTCATACAAAGCAGTTTTGTATGAGTTAGCGATTGGAATAAAATGAGAAAAAAGCCTTACATAATCAGGTTCAATTATGAAACGCGTGAGATGCTTCAAAATGAAGAGGTTTCTTGCCGTTCCTGCCACTTAAATTTTGCTGACATTTATACCCTGTCGAAACATAGATTAATTGCAGAGGATAAGAGCGTTACTTGCTTATATCCTCGAGATGTAAAAATGACCCCTCACGTAAATACATATGCTTCTGTAGTTTGGAAGTATTCAAAGTGGTGACGGAATTCCAATTTAGCAAGGATCCGAGATTAGGACCGGGATCATTGTGGTCGGCTATGCCAATACCAGCTGCTAAAGCGTTGGCAAATGCGGGGGAAAAGGCCGCCATTCAAGTGCTGAGCGCCTTAATTATTCACGCCGATGGCAGGAGTTCATTTGTATTTCCCAAGGTAAACACCATCGAAAAGTATGTGACCCTCAAAGACACTTCCATTAAAAAAGCTACAAATACCTTGATGAAGTTCGGATTCATTAAAGTCAAAAACATAAAAACGGGTAGAACTTTTCGGTATCAGTACGAAATCCTTCGAGCCTGCTATCACTTTGACGAATTTAATGAAGTTGCGAGCCGCTACAAAGCACCTAAAGGCCTTTGTTGTGCTTGTAGAAATTGGGTCTACGGTAACGAGTGGTACACGAGACGTGGAACCGAGCGAATTGCTGATATTCAGATCAGAATCCATAAAAACTGCGGTGGGCAAATAAAAGATTTAACAAAGGCTCAGTTAAAAGAAATACAAGCTTGGGAAGAATCGGCCGGAATGCCTAATTAGTTACCGGCTTGAGTATGAGTTTTTACTGGGCTATTCACCTTCGTGTCGCCCCAAAAGGCGACCCTTAGTTGATTCAGTTTGAGTAGTCACAGTTATGACTACTCTCCGTTATTAAGTGGTATTTACTTACGGCTCCTTAAAGGAGACGCGTGAACCTATCCGTTTAGGTGACGAAGCCGGTAAGACTGCACTTTCGGCACCTAGTGAGTCTTAACTTGACCCCCCTAAACCCTTTGGTTCTGTCGGTTCCAAGTTCTACAGTTGTTCCGTGCCGATCAAGAAAGAAAAACTGTCACTTTCGGTGACTCATCCTGAGCTGGCGAAGCAAGCAGATGGTTGGGATCCAAGCCGTTATTCCAAAGGAATGAAAATTCGCTTAGATTGGAAATGTTCCCAGGGCCATAAATGGTCGATCCCAATCCTCAACCGAGTAGCAGGTTCTGGCTGCCCATTTTGCTCGGGGCATAAAGTAACTCCGGGACAAAATGATTTCGCATCATCACACCCTGAACTACTTAAGTACGTCGACGGTTGGGACCCTGAACAAATTTCAAGTAATAGCAACAAAAGGCTTGGTTGGGTGTGCTTGCTTCAACACAGATGGCAAGCAACAGTCAATAACGTAGTTTCCGCAAAATCAGAACAAGAAGTACCGTGCCCATATTGCAGGAACAAAAAGGTCTTAACAGGTTTTAACGATCTTTTGACGACGCATTTAGAAATAGCCAAACAGGCTAACGGATGGGATCCAACGACTGAGATTGCGGGTAGCCACAAGAGAAAATCTTGGAAATGCGGAAAAGGACACATCTGGGAGAGTGTTGTTTATTCTAGAACCGGAACTACTAAAACTGGTTGCCCATTTTGTGCACACCAAAAAGTTTGGAAAGGTTTTAACGATCTCGCAACACTTTCTCCAAAACTCGCCAGTGAGGCAAATGGCTGGGATCCAACCACTGTAAATTTGAGATCAAATCAAAAATTAGCCTGGACCTGCATCAACGGCCATAATTGGGAGGCACTTCTTTCCAACCGCGGGAAAGGAATCGGATGCCCTTATTGCGCAAATCAAAAAGTGCTCCCAGGATTCAATGACTTAAAATCTCAATATCCCGAAATAGCGATTGAAGCTTTCGGCTGGGATCCCGCAACAGTTACCGCAAAAACCAACCGTAAACAAAAATGGCGATGCAAATTTAACCATTTGTACACCACCACTCCCGCTATGCGACTAAGGGGAGATGGCTGCCCGATCTGTTCAGGACACCAGGTACTTGTTGGATTTAATGATTTAAAAACTCTAAATCCTGATTTAGCTAAGCAAGCATTTGAATGGGACCCAACGACCGTTACCTTTAAGAGCAGCAAGCGAAGGAAATGGCAGTGTGCCTTTGGGCACGTATGGATGCAATCCGTGGGTACGAGAGCAGCAGGAATCGGATGTCCAACCTGTGCAAAGAGTGGATTTGATCCAAATAATGATGCTTACCTGTACTTTTTAGAACATTCGGAATGGGAAATGTTTCAGATTGGAATCACTAACGTTCCGGACGGCAGATTAGGTTTACACAGAAAAAATGGGTGGAAAGTTTTAGAACTGCGCGGCCCGCTGGATGGTCATCTCACCCAACAATGGGAAACATCGATTCTTCGAATGCTTAAAGCAAAGGGTGCGGATCTTTCCAATAGCAAAATAGCCGGTAAATTTGATGGATATTCAGAAGCGTGGAGTAAGTCAACTTTTGAAGCTAAGTCAATAAAAGAGTTAATGCGGTTAACGGAAGAGTTTGAAGGGGTGTAAACGACTAAATGTTGCTAGAGAATCATTTATTTGAAATTTGGATGGTTACCACAATTCTTGGCTGGATTATGTGGGGGTATGCAATTTACGCGTTTTCAAACAAGCCAGCACCTGTCGCTCGGATACTACTGAGCTTGGGCTTGCTGTTTAACTTTATCGGCTGGGTGTGGTTTATAACGTTCGAAAATATTTAGGTCATAATCAATCTACAAACAAAAAAAGGAAAAATATGAATCGCTTCAATCCCAAAAAAGTAGACGTTCTGTTAGTCCTTATAGTTTATATTGGTGCCGTATTTTATTTTAGAATTCAAGATGAAGGGATTGCATTCTCTTTATTTTTTGCGATACCAACAACGCCATTGGTCTTGATTTTCGGCAGCCTTGCTACGGGTGCCCTGAGCGGATTAGTAAAAGGCATTTTAAAATGGCTGAAAAAATAGAGGAAACTCACTGATCTAGTAAACATTAGGTCTACGGCTCTTTCCTAATAAATCTTTTTGCCAAATGCCATTCGAAGTACTTAGTTTGCTTTTCTGAAACCTGAACGAAACGGTCCTTGATCTTGGCTACGTACTCACGCGCTACTTGATCCTCTAACCCGGAACTAATCAGCAATTTGCCTGCTTTAACACCTATATAACCTACTTCAAACAAGAAGTCACACCCAAATTTACACGCCAACATCATTACGCCATCTAAATCTCGTTTTTCGTGATCTTCGCATTCACTTCTTCGTTTAATATGAGCGGCAATCAAGAATTCAGACTTCATTTCCCTGCCACAGAGTTGGCATATTCCAATGGTTTTACCCTTTAATAATCTTTTCCTACCCATAGCCTGTTCTTTGCGATGCCAACCAGCAGCTTTTCTATCCATCTCGCCATCTAGATTGATTATCGCTTCTTCAAATTCAGCAGGAGCAACTTCGTCTAAATGTCTTTCACTACGCAACGCAAAGTGATCTAAAAAGAGTGAACTTTTCTCTTCGTCCATCACCGTAAAACCTTGGATTACATTGTTCGTTTTGTATCCAACAATTATGTTGAATTCTTCATACGTAATATCTAGCGGTCGAATTTCATCAAGAGAGTACATATATTTCCACGTGACTCCTTCAGAATTCACATCCCAAAGCTTTCTCGCAAGGCGTTCGGAAGTGAATTTAGATGCCACGATTGCAGATGACGTGATCTTTTTATCAGCAGCAAAAAGCACAACATCACCCACTGAGATTCGATTCCACTTATTAACATTCACATCTTTTTGACCAGGAACAACTCCCCATATCCCAGCTTTTCCATTGGGGTGTGCAACTTCCAAAAGCCTCTGAACTTGAGGAGCAACAAAAGGGGCACAATCGGAAATCTCAACCAAGTTTGCAACAGTGTCTAAATAGTGTTCACGACCGCCCTGATTCCCGGCAGGTTGCAAAATAACGAGAGTCATCTACTGCTTCTTTGCATTTCCAAAGGACTTGTCTATTGTGTATCTTTCGCTGTTCTTTTGCAGTTTTTCTTCAGATGCTTTAAGAATGTCGATGCCAGCAACATCGGCAATTCGCAGCAAGTAGATGAATACATCAGCCAATTCGTCAGCTAAATCTTGACGGACGCCCAAATTATTATCTAGGAATTCTTTATCGACTGTGTCAAGCCATTGAACAACAGAGGCTAGTTCTCCAGCTTCTCCCACTAATGCAAGAACTAAATTCTTAATGGTATGGAATTTTTCCCAATCGCGTTCTTTCGCAAATTGGGCTATTTCTGTTTGAAATTCGTTTAGCGCCACAGATGAATCTTCTCCTAAAACAATCCATTTGCAAAGATGGTTATAAACAAGGTTTGGCTCCCCCGGAGCCTAAGCCTTCTTTTGGCCTATCAGTGATACTCAATCAGAAGTTAATCACTGATCTAGTAATCAGTGCAATTCTGAGAGAGAAAATGGCCGGGAGTTTGAAAGTAAATTTTCAAAATCTTCAAATACCTCGTCAAAGTTATCGCCGTACCTATCTACTTCGACTGATATTTCAATACTTTGAGTGCTGTATCTCGTGAAATTTTGTGAGCCAAATAATGCTCGATCCCAATCAACTATCAATATCTTTGCGTGAAGCCTGTCTAAAATCCTGACACTGACACCCATTCGGATTAACCTCATAAAATCTACGACTTTACTCATTTTTAAATCATTATCGGTCCAGTCAAGTTGAGTAACCAGAGTTATAGATTCTTTAGGCAAAGCAGATTCTTCGATTACATCTAACAATAATTGATCAAAAAAAGGGGTAAAAACAACCACCGATTCTCTGGCTTCTGAAACCCACTGAAACCATTTGTCAGAACAATCGTTGAGATAAATTTCCAAATTTCACCTACTCGTCTAACCGCTAAGGCTTCACAAGTTTTATGACAGATAAAGTGACATAAAACCGTTAACTTGATAGACCATCCACTTCCCCCCTAGGGGAGTTACTACTACATAGCTATTGGCTTGCCATTGATCCTTATCGGCAATGACCATATTTTGAGTATTTGTAAAACATTTTGGGTTGTTTGTTCCCAACTTCCAGGCAGCATCGAAATTCTTTTGCTCGGTAAGAAATGTTCTATAAATCAAGTCTCCAGCAGAACTCGAAATCGGAATCGACGTTCCTACATATTTGCTAAGCAAATTTATACTTTTCGAAATAACCGATTCTCGTTTCAACATCTCCTTCTTAACCTTGTCGCATTTTCCAAGACCTAGAATCGCATTAGCTGGGGCTGGGTTTGCAGTGGTAGAAAACAACAAGATGAATGCAACAATAAAAACTCTAAATCTCATTTCGGCTACAACCATCTCTTGGAGATTCTTACTACTCCCCAAACAGTCAAACATAAAGCAAATCCACTTAAAGTTAAATAAACTTCAAACTTGGGTGCCCACCAAGCGCCATCACGCCAACGAGGGTTAAAATACAAATTTTCGTAAATAAAATTTGGCTGGTACAAAACTCCAACGCCAAAAGTTAACCCATAAAAGATTCTTTGTTTCCAAGTTCCAAATTTGAACTTATTCATAGGTTTAAAAATAACTCAGTTTAGGAGAAAAATCTAGAGGGGGAGTAATACGCATACAAGCGGAGAAATTAAGCACCTGGGGTTAGGTTTAGAGTTTGGGAGGGACTAACTAATTTTCTTTTTCAATTTCTGAGTGTATCCAGCAGGACACTTCGGTTTAGTACCGGTCACATACTTAGTCCTGGTTCCCTTTTTGCAAGTTAGTTTGTATTTGGTTAACAACTCATCGTTTAGTCCATTTATTTGCTCAGAGATTGAATCAACCAATCCCAAAATTTCATTTAAGGCTTGATCATTTGTAGTTGGCTTTTGCGTAGGTTGAGGTACCACTAAGGGATTAGATGTTGGTGATTGCGTAGGTTGAGGAGCCTGTGTAGTCGTTGGAGTAGGAACTGTTGCAACAACCTTTGAAGGAATAGCCTGATGCGAAGCAGTTATAAATTTTGTAGAAAAATCCCAAGCAAACCATATCTTGATTGTTGTTGACGTTGCACCGGTTCTACTTGATCCTAAATAGCCACTGATCGGAATGGTGCAAGTCAGAGAGTTGTACGCACCAGGAGTTAAGTTGTATAAACCAGAACAACTTGATCCAAAGTTTTCACCTTGAACTTCCACGACAGGTGATCGTGCACTTCCCAATGAAGATGCAGGACAAGTAACGGAAGCTGTAGCTGTAATTGTTAACGTCGTTGAAGACATACTTGAAGAAGGTGTGGAAATACTTAAACAGTCTGCAACTCCAGCATTTGCCACAGGCAATTGAAAAGGAAGTACCAAAGTCAGAGTAATAAAAACAACAACAGCGAGACTTCTATTTCTTTTCACAACTAAGAGTCTCAAATAACCTTTTATTTGTCACTAATTTCCGTTACAATTGATTCACACAGGACCTACGGATAGAGCATCTGTCCGAGTGATTGAGCGTAAGCGAGTCACTTGGGGTAGGAAAGAACTGGGTAGCAAAGCTCCAGCTTCTTTTCACACTACGGATCAGAAGGTTAGGGGTTCGAATCCCTTCGGGCGCACAATTCACGCAGTATTCATTCATCTCAATAGGTGTATTTTGATTATCTCATCTATTATTTCGTCTTCGCCATATTCAAGATTGTCCTATGGCTTCGGTAGAGAAGACGGGGATTGATATGCAATTCAAAATCTTTGCCAACCACAAAAAAATCACAG
>Ga0304730_1000166_pt1 | contig 59531 bp, 42 predicted proteins | sample M_130628_MF_Meta_FD_190474 | JGI IMG/M metagenome (GOLD analysis project Ga0304730, IMG submission 190474) | Freshwater microbial communities from Lake Montjoie, Canada to study carbon cycling - M_130628_MF_MetaG (v2) (version 2) | ecosystem: Environmental > Aquatic > Freshwater > Lake | place... | reverse complement strand
ACATTTTTTATGTCAGCAGCCACCGATGCATTAAGGTAACGGAACAAAGGATCTGTTCTCCTAAAATTATTGGCAGATGCCCCAAGATAATCGGTTCGATTTTGAATGGCCTCAGTACCTAACAAGGTTGAAATTTTGTGTTTACCGAACTTTTTATCATAAGTAGCTGTCGAATTCCAAATCAGGTTTTGATTAAAAACCCTTCCCTCATTTAGGGAAGTAGGATTATAAATAGCATCTGAGAGATATTCCTTAAATAATTTATCTTTTTCGAAACTAAAATCTCCACCTAAAGTAGTCCTTACTTTCAGTCCCTTTACCAGATTCAATTCGGCATATACATTTCCAAAAATTCGACTTCTGTTTATTTGCCAGTCTGTATGATCTATTAGCACCAATGGATTAGCATTACCGTCTCCATAAAGTACGGGGTCGCCTAATTCCGAGGTAACATTTATATCTGACCCATCTTTATTCTTACCTGAAAAGACCGGCGAGGCTATCAAAGCAAATCTTATGGCACTCAGTTCATTTCCCGGACCAAAACCATCACCTGAAGAGCCAATCACTTTTCTGGAAGTATGCCCAAATGAAAGATTATTTCCCAATTTAAGCCACTTATTCCCTGTTTCCCCGTTGATTCTAACTTGATATTTTTTAAAATTCTGACCCCTGAAAATACCATCCTGATCCTGGTAATCTGCAGAAACATACACATTGCTATTATCCGTTCCTGACATTGCTGATATAGAAAACTGACGAATAGGTGCATTGGAAAAAACACGATCCAACCAATTCACATCTGGCAGAGTATCTGCAATGGCCGGATTATACGTTGAGATTTGATTTGCAGGATTCCTCAGTTTATTGGCATTGGTGATGGCCTCATTTCTAATTAACAGAAAGTCACGAGCGTTTAATAACTCCGGCAGCCTGACTGGTGTTTGAACACCCGTAGAAGAATTAAATGAAAAGGAAGTTTTTCCTGCTTTACCCCGCTTAGTGGTGATGAGAATGACTCCGTTTGACGCTCTTGAACCATATATAGCCGCTGATGCACCATCTTTCAGGACTTCAATGAATTGGATATCATTTACAGAAAACATATTTATATTACCCGAAGTAGGTACCCCGTCGACAATAAATAAAGGGTTATTGTTGCCTAAAGTACCGGCACCTCTAATACGCACCGCCATATCGTCACCGGGAGATCCTGTAACCTGAGTCACAGAAATGCCGGGTGCTTGTCCTTGCAACGCTTGCTCTATACCAGAAACAACCAGTTTTTCTACATCTTTTGTCTTTATGGATGAAATAGCTGAAGACACATCCGTCCTGGTTTCTTTACGATAACCGGTAATGATGATATCTTCGAGCATTTTGGATTCTTCCTCCAGCTTTACATCAATTATTGTCTGTGTACCAACCGTTATTTCAATAACTTTATAACCAAGATAATTGAATAATAAAATGGAACTGTTTGATTTGACTTTCAACGAATACCGACCCTCCAAATCCGTAACCGTCCCATTATCAGTGTTTTTTTCAATTACCTCCACGCCAATCATAGGTTTACCATCTATTTCTTTGACGATTCCTTTTACGGTGATGGACTGGGCCGTTATCAAGAATGATAACATGATGAATAATGAAGTAAATGTATATTTAATAGTATTACTTTTAGCTTCTGATGTAAAATCATTAAAGAACCTCATGGAATATGCATTTAATTTTTTCTGCTAAAGCAAATTTATTTTATTTATTACCTATAAAATGATGCTTTAATGACATTATTCAATACTTTTATGAAATACATAGCTTAAAAACGAAACTTATAGGAACTTTACAAAAATCCTGTCTTCCTTAAAATTTAGTTTATGCCAATAACGCCTGCGATATGAATGTTTTTCATGAAAATACCCCGCTGAAAGACAATGATGTATGTGTTGTTTTAGATTCATCAAATAATGGATTTGACTATCCAATTCATAACCATCCAGAAGTAGAAATTAACTTGGTTATGGGCATGTCGGGTAAGAGAGTGGTTGGAGATTCCACTGAAAGCTATTATGAAAATGACCTAGTAATTATTGGCCCTTATGTTTACCACAAATGGTTCGGAGATGATCAACTTTTGAACAAGAATGAACCCTATCGTGTCATAACGATACAGTTTGACGCAAAACTTTTTTCAACTTCATTATTGTTAAAAGACAGTTTTTTTAGTATCCGTAATTTATTAAAAGAGTCTTCAAGAGGCATTCATTTTACTGGAAAAACGTTTGAAAAAGCCAGTAAAATTATGATTGAGATGACTGAAAACAAGGGTTTTGATAACACAATATCCTTCTTAAAATTACTCCATTTACTTTCAAAAGGGTTAGACAGGAGATTTCTTTCTTTTCTTGACTTTGAAATATCAAGTTCGCGAATGAATAATCATCGTATTCAGATTGCGTATGCTTGTATTATGCAGCATTATACCGATGCAGCTTTCAAAATGAAGGAGGTAGCCTCAAAGTTACAAATGAGTGAAACGGCTTTTAGTCATTTTTTTCAGAAACAATCTTTCAGATGTTTTAGTGATTTTCTTATAGATCTCAGACTGGCAAAGGCATGTAAACTAATCCTTGAATCGGACATGACTATTAGTGAAATAGGATATAAATCTGGTTTTAATAACCTGTCAAATTTCAATCGTTTATTTAAAAAATATAGAGGCTTCTCCCCCAAAGAATTCAGAAAAAAACACTTTCAAAATCTGGATTTCACCTGGGATAAACAGGTAACTCCCTGGCAATTTGTACCATCCAATGAAAATGAAAATGATATTCTGAAGCCAGTAGAATATTCCACAAAAATTCTTCATTTATGAGGTTGAAAAAATCTTCCGTAATCCTAAACCTTTATATATAGATATATTTTCAGCATAAGGCACATCATTATTTTTTCATATTAAATTGATTATAAAGTGAATACATTTTATTAATATGAAAAAATATCCTTAATCTGTGGTAGTATTGTTTTTAAATGCAATATGATAAATAGAAAAATGAAATGAAAAATAACCCTACCATAAAGTTAAAAATAAGAGCTGCTCTTTTTGGAATTGCCGTAGGCGATGCTTTAGGCGTTCCTGTAGAGTTCAAAAGCCGGCAATCCATCAGTAAAAATCCTGTAACAGATATAATGGGTTATGGAACATACCATCTGCCAGCAGGGACCTGGTCAGATGATAGTTCACTGACTTTTTGTCTGGCAGAAGCATTAACATATAACTTTGACTTACAAGTCATTGGTCAAAATTTTGTGAAGTGGAAAAATGAAAATTACTGGACACCCCTCGGAAATGTTTTTGACATTGGCATTTCTACACATCAAGCCATTTCAAGACTTGCACAAGGGGAAAAGCCGGAATTAGCAGGTGGTTTTGATGAAAATGATAATGGAAATGGTTCGCTTATGCGCATTTTACCTTTGCTTTTTTAATTACTGGATAAGCCTTTAAAAAACGTTTTGATATCACCAAAAAAGTTTCGTCAATCACTCATGGACACCTTCGCTCTGTAATGGCTTGTTTTTATTATTTGGAATTTGCAAAACAGATATTGGATGGCAAGGAAAAGTATGAGATTTACGGGAGCTTACAAACTGAAATATCAAATCTTTTTAAAACCCCTGAAATCAATCCAATAGAAATTGAGTTCTTTGACAGACTGCTTAAAAGCAATATTGACCAATTGGATGAAAAAGAAATAGAAAGTAGCGGCTATGTCTTACATACCCTTGAAGCTAGTATTTGGTGCCTGATGACAACAAACAGTTACCAAGAAGCTGTTTTGCGAGCCGTAAATTTAGGATTTGACACAGATACAACAGGCGCTGTAACAGGTGGATTGGCTGGACTTCTTTACGGCTATGAAAACATTCCTGAAAATTGGCTGCGACAAATAGCACGCTTTGATGACATTGAAAACCTGGTGGAAAGACTTTCCGCGAAATGTTAAAAAGGAACAATTTTAGAAATTTTTAATGGAGACTTTCCTCAAAGATGTTTCTCTTTTATGATTTTACTGATGTACTCCTCATTCTTGTGGGTCACTCTTGAAATTTGGGAAATATTGAAACCTTCTTGATACATTCCTAATATCAATTCGATTTCCATTTCAATTTTCCCTTCTATTTTCCCTTCAATTTTCCCTTCAATTTTACCTTTCTTTCTACCCTCTAAATTACCTTTTAGAATACCCTCTAAGTTACCTTTTATTCTACCTTCCTCTAATCCTTTAGCTTCTGCTTTTTCTACTACAAATAATTTTTCCTGAATTACATCCCTTGCCTTTATCATTGTATTATCATAGGCTATCCATTCATCTTTAGTCCAATTATATTTATCCGCCGCTATAAATGCTGTTTTTAATCCCTCATCAGCTTGAGCAAAATCAGGGATAAAGTTTAATTTTGTAGCATTTTTAATAAAATAGGTCCACTTGTCAATGGGGGTAACTAAATCTTCTATACCCAAATTAAACTTGGGTAATTGTATAAATGCGAACTGAATATCTTTTAACAGGTGTTCGTTCGTCTCCTTTTCTAGTATTAAATGATGTGTATTATATTTATCCCCTTCTCCAAATGGAAAATCTAAAATGCCTATAAAATAAGCTGGATTCAATACGGGATAATCATCACCTACGTTAATTTGCATGGAATAGTCACGGGTAAGGTAATATTGTACCCGTTTATCGAATCCCCTCTTCTCCGCAACTTGCATTTCAATAACAAATATTCGACCTGAATAATCTGTTGCCCTAACATCCAAAACAGTTGCCTTTTCTCCCTTTATGCGTGGAAATTGATTAGGATTGACAAATGAAACACCAATTACGCGGTCATCCCCTTCTAATTGTAAAGCAGCATTCAAAAATGATATGAGCGGAGCCGTTTTTTCATCATTACCAAATATTTTGCGGAATGCTAGGTCATTTTTAACATCTACGAAAATCATATTTTTTGAATTTGTATAAAGATACGACTTAAAAAAAGGAAAAACTGGAATTCCTTTTACCCCTTAACAAGATCATTGTCATAAGGTATATTTTAAATCATAAACCTGCCTGATGACTTAAGAACAATTTCATTGATTAAATGATAATATCTGCTAAGAAGACTTATAAATTTTTGCGATTTTTAGAGAAAAAAAAAGGGTTCGGAGCATTAAAACACTCCGAACCCAAATAAATTAATAACCTAAAAACTTATTTCTTGTAAACCAAGTTGATTTCTAAATCAAACTCGTCATAGATAGTCTTATCACCAAGATTTTCGAAGAAAGAACCTGAACCATATCTGATGTCATACTCAGAACGGTCTAAAGTTATTTTTGCTACAGCTGTTTCCTTTCCTTCAACCGTTTTGATATCGGCATTAAATCTTAATTCTTTAGTTGCAGCCTTCAAATTAAAATTACCAACAATTTTGTAAGCACCTGGTGTTCCTCTTGAAATAACCTTGGTGATAACAAATTTAGCCGTAGGATAGGTAGCTATACCAAAGAAATCATCACTTTTTAAGTGTCCTTCTAATTTTTTAGCACCTTCTGCACCTAAATCTTCAACTTTAATAGAAGTCATATCCATTTCAAATGAACCGCCAACTAAATTAGTTCCTTCAAACTCAAGCGCACCGCTTTTCAACATAACTTTACCGAAATGCTTGCCTGTAACTTTATAACCTGTCCATTTTACATAACTACTTGTTAAATCAGCAGGTACTTTTACTGGTGGCTTAACAAATGAAAAAGAAGCAATAGCAACTAACATTAAAAACAAAGAGAATTTTTTCATAAAAATGTTTATTTAGAGTTTAACAATTCATTATAAAGTTGGTTCACAATCATTTGAACCATTTCTGACCAATTCTAACAGATCGTTTAATTGAAAGGCTTGCATTTCACTTAGATTATTCATCATGGCAGAATGAATATTCGTCTCTATGATTTCATTGCAATCTTGAAGGATTTCTGCACCAATGTCCGTAATCCTTATTTCAACTTGCCTTCTGTCCCTTGGGCAAAATATCCTGACAACCATATTTTTCTCAATTAACTTATCTACCAATCTGCTGGTATTAGACGTTTTATCTAACATTCTGGAAGTAATTAATTTCAAAGATGCAGGATTATCTCCTAATCCTTTTAATATTCTGAGAATATTAAACTGCTGGCCACTCACATCATAAGGTTTTAATAACCTATTGATTTTCTGATTCAACCAAGCAGCTGTGAATAGTAAATTCACATGGGATTTGTGAAAATTATCCTTAAAAACAGACTGATTGATTTCTTCTTCCAATTTCATTGTTTAGTCATTAATTGTATATACAACTAAAAGGGGAAAAAGGTTTACGTGTTATGAAAAAAAATAGGATAACTTTGTCGGAACAAAATAAAAGTCATGAAAATACTTATTATTGGTGGGGGTAATATGGGTTTAACCTATGCACAAAGTTTTCTGCGAACGCAAAATGCATCAAAGAATGACATGATGATTTTGGAAAAATCGCCGGACAGAGCTGCCGAACTTTCAAAAAAAGATATTGGAACCGTGTATGGTGAAGCTCAAACGTGCGTTCCTCTGGCTGATATAGTCATTCTGGCGGTGAAACCACAGGATGCGAAAGTCATGTTTGCGTCTATTAAGGATAAGGTCCATCATCAGCAAGTATTCTTGTCTATTATGGCTGGCGTAAAAATCGAACAGATACAAGAGGGACTTGGCACATCTAAAGTAATTCGGGCCATGCCCAATTTACCAGCTCAGATAGGTCGCGGCATGACTGCTTTTACCTCATCGGAAGAAGTAACACGGATAGAATTAATAACCGTTCAGAATTTATTGAACACAACAGGAAAAACCGTTTATGTTGAATCAGAAAAATTTATAGATGCTGCCACAGCTATTTCAGGAAGTGGACCGGCCTATGTTTTTTTATTTATGGATTCTCTAATTTCTGCTGCAAGGGGCATGGGCTTTTCTCCCGCAGAAGCAGAATTATTGGTCAGTCAGACCTTTCTAGGCGCCACAGAATTGTATAATTCAGGTGATTTTAGCTGTCAGGAGTGGATACAAAAGGTTTCTTCAAAAGGTGGAACCACGGAAGCTGCTATGTTAACTTTTGAAAACCAACAAGTCAAAAACCATATTATTGAAGGAGCTAATGCTGCACTTAAAAGGGCCATTGAACTAGGAAATGTAAAATAATGCTTATGATAAGTGAAATTCCTCTTGTTTTAATCCTTTTAGGTGCTCTTTTTCTAGGTTTCCTCCTCGGATATTTGGTTCATAAATTAAGTATAGTAGCTCGATATGTTTCAAAAGCTGAAATTGAAAATTCTTATTTACCCATAACCCAGTATAAACTGGTTATTGAACAGCTAAATGATTCAAAATTTAATGAAACAGCCTTACAAAATCAAGTTATTGAACTTACAACTTCTTTGGCAACCCTTCGGGCACAAAATGTAGAATGGGATAAAAGAATGTTAGAACAAACCCAGGAAATACAATCGCTTCAAGCAAAAGCAAAATTAGAATTCGAGCAAATTTCTCAATCTATATTGGAAGAAAAAAGCAGAAAATTTACCAATCAAAATGAGGAAAATCTAAACAGACTAATAAATCCTTTGAAAGATCATATTGCGAAATTTGAGGAAAATATGCAAAAAAGATTCCTCGAAGAATCCCTGGACAGAAATACGCTCAAAGGGGAAATAAGTTCTTTAAAGCAACTCAATCAACAAATTAGCCAGGACGCCATTAATCTGACCAGTGCGTTAAAAGGAAATTCGAAATTTCAGGGAGACTGGGGAGAAGCCCAGCTGGAAACGTTATTACAACAGGCTGGATTAGAAAAAAATCTTCATTATTTGATTCAGGAGACCAAAACCAATGAAACAGGAAAAAAGCAAAGACCAGATTTTATCATCTTGCTTCCAGACAAAAAACATTTGATCATAGATGCTAAGGTCTCCCTGACGGCTTTTGAAAGGTACCATCGTGTAGAAGAAACCAAAGAGAAGGAAAAAGCTCTTCAAGAACATCTATTTAGCCTTCGCAAGCATATAAGAGATTTAGGAGATAAGAAATATCAACAATTAGAAACGCTAAAAACTCCTGATTATGTTTTACTTTTTGTCCCTATTGAACCCGCTTTTTCCTTAGCACTTCAAGCAGACGCTACCCTTTTTCAAGAAGCATTGGAGCGAAATATAGTTTTGGTGACCACCTCCACTTTATTAGCTACATTGAGAACTGTATCTTTTATATGGAATCAAGACAAACAGAGTAAAAATGTGGCAGAAATAGCCAGACAAAGTGGATTACTAGTTGATAAATTTGTATCCTTTTTAGAAGATATTAAAGATATCGCCGAAAAATTAACTAAGGCGCAGGAAAGTGTTCAGTCTGCTATGAATAAGTTATCACAATCCCCCAGAAAAGGAGAAACCCTAGTTGGCAGAGTACAAAACATCAGCCAACTAGGTGCCCGCCACTCAAAATCAATTCCACCGGAATGGATAGAAGATGATCCTATTTTACCGTTGGAATAATTTTTTTAAGAAATTCTATACTCAAAGGCACATTTTCCATTTCCTTATCACTTTCATCTTCGATGAAAAAGTGTTTAATACCGTTTTTCTTCGCCAATTTGAAAATGGCCTCATAATCGGCTTGACCCGTACCTAAAACCACATCATTTTCCGGTCCTGAACCACCCGTTAAGTCTCCGGTAATCCCTTTCTTAATATCCTTTAAATGCATCATTTTAAATCGATTAGGATATTTTCTTAATAAAGAAGCAGGACTTGCACCTCCGTGAATAGTCCAAAAGATATCCATTTCAAAAGATACATATTTTGGATCGGTCTTTTGAATCAGATAATCCATCAACGTACCATCCATATAAGGTTGAAATTCAAATCCATGATTATGGTAACACAAAGTAATGCCGTTCTCTTTTAGCAACATACCCGCTTTATTGAACACATCTACTGCATTTTTTGCATCCTGAAGATTAAATTTACCTTTTTGATGGGGAATCCAAGGGACCATCACCATTTTTACACCTAATTCCTTTGCACGTTTAACAACTACGGAAGGATTGTCCTTTAGCTCATTGTAATCACAACCGGTTGAAACAACAGAAATACCCCGAGCCTGACATTTTTTTAGAAACTCGGTATTAGAAAGGGTTTTTGATCCTCCACCTTCAATTTCCTGAATACCCAAATCGCGGATTAAATCCAATATTTTATCAGGATTTTGACCCATGTGGTTTCTGTAGGTGTAAGCCTGAACACCAATTTTAAACCATTTTGGCATCTTCTGAGCCTGCAAGGACTGCAAGGCAAAAATATTTAGAAAAAATAAGGTTAAAAACAATGAAAATAATGATTTACGCATAATTATTTATTTTAAAGTAATTTCTTTTTCAGGGCTTCCACTGCATAATTTGCCGCTCTGGCACTCAATGCCATATACGTAAGAGAAGGGTTTTGCGTCGAAGTGGATGTCATACAAGACCCATCGGTTACAAAAACATTGGGGCATTCATGTAATTGATTCCATTTATTTAGTAGAGAAGATTTAGGGTCTTTACCCATTCTTATGCCCCCCATTTCATGAATATCTAAACCTGGCGGATGATTTACATTTCTGATTTTGAGATTTTTAAACCCAGCTTTAGTGAACATTTCACTAAATTGATCTACAAAATCCAAAGTCATTTTATGATCATTATCATCATAATCGACTGAAATTCTAAGTTGCGGCATGCCATAAGCATCTTTTAGCTTTTCATCTAATGCAACGAGATTGGTGATTTTAGGAATCGTTTCTCCCATCATGCCTGCCCCAATATTCCAATGACCATTTAGAGAAGGATTTGCCAGTGCATTCTTTAAATTTTCTCCAAAATCACTGGTGTCAGTAGCATAATTTCTGCTGGCTGAAAAAGAGGTTGCATAACCTCTTAGGAAATCCATCTCTTGTTTATGTAAATTTCTAAAGCGGGGAATATATCCCGAAGTTGGCCTTCTACCATCTGTCTTAATATCAAGGTGGCCTTCATATTCTGCATTAATTCCCGCTTTATAGTTATGAAAAGCAACATATTTGCCCATTAACCCATTATCATTACCCAAACCATTAGGAAAACGATTCGATGTTGAATTAAGCAGTATCAAATTAGAATTTAAAGCAGCGCCATTTACAAAAATAATTTTCGCAAAGTATTCTTTCGATTCCCCTGTCAAAGTATCTATAACTCTCACCCCCGATGCCCTGTTTTTCTTTTCGTCGAAAATAACTTCGGCAACTAATGCATTAGTTAAAAGTGTCAGATTCCCTGATTTCATTGCCCAGGGAATAGTTGATGCATTCGATGAAAAGTAACCTCCGAAGGGACAACCGCGTTCACATAAAGTACGATGCTGGCATTTTGCTCTACCCTGCTGGATATGTATAGGCTGAGGATCAGTAATGTGAGCGCAACGGGCTACGATAACTTGTCTGTCTTCATATTGTTGTGCAACGAATTCAGAAAAATATTTTTCAACACAATTGAGAGGAAATGGGGGCAAAAATTCACCATCAGGAAGGTGAGGCAATCCATCTTTATTACCACTAATACCTGCAAATTTTTCAACATGGCTGTACCATGGAGCCAAATCTTCATACCCAATTGGCCATTCAACCGCATAGCCATCTCGGGCTGGACCCTCAAAATCGAAGGAAGACCATCGTTGCACTTGTCTGGCCCAAAGTAATGATTTCCCGCCCGTCTGGTAAGCCCGAATCCAGGAAAAAGGTTTTTCCTGGACATAGGGATGCTCCTTATCTTTTACAAAAAAATGCTCTGTTGTTTCATTAAAAGCATAACATTTGGAAACAATTGGATTTTCTTCTATCACCTGATGAGGTAATTGACCCCTATGATTCATTTCATAAGGGAGCAATGTAGCAGTAGGGTAATCTTCAATATGTTTTACTTCCCTTCCTCTTTCAATAAGAAGCGTTTTAAGTCCCTTCTCTGTCAATTCTTTCGCTGCCCATCCGCCACTAATCCCTGATCCGACCACAATAGCGTCATATTTATGTTTAACAGCTGCTTTCAAATTCAAATTTACCATACTTAATTATTTAATTGTAACACAACCGTTATAGCGATTAGGAGCCATCTCATAAGGAATGACCTGTTTCATAAAATACGATGAGGTCTGGTAACCTTTTATGGTTAGTGATTTTAACAAGTTTAGACCAGTTTTTTCAATTTCAGAAGCAGTTGCGATAGCATTTCTCCATATTTGAACCCGACCTTCCATATCACAAGAGATAAATGGCTTATTAAACACTGTAATTGTCTTCTTTTCTAAAAATTTTAATGCAGTATCTGCTGCATTTTTCTGCTCCTTACTAACGCCATCCAATAACATAATTTTCACATAATCGGATACGCCCAAAGAAATAGCACCCGGTGTTTTTCCCTCAGGAATAATTACATCAATAACCGCGTCAAGGGTATTATCGGGAATAATATTTGATAAATTATTATGAGAAGCTCTAAGAAACCCAGGCACAAAAGGCAGACCAACTGTCAAAATGGCCATCTGCCCAATCATTTTTCTTCTTTTCATTCTTTTAAAGTGATGTATTTTGATGACAAAATAAACAGAATTATTTATATTTCGGAGAATATGTTTTACCTTTTCAGGAATTACGTCATTTGAACCAAAAACAATGGACCAAAAGATTAAAAATTCTTTACGCTGGGTAGTGCCAATAATAATCGTTGGAGGAATTATCCTATGTTTCCCTGAAATATTTTCAATCCAAGATAAAGAAACTTTTTATGTGGCCCATGTTAAGCCCATCATCAATAAAAAGTGTATTTCATGTCACGGCGGAGTTAAACAAAGTGCCGGATTTAGCATGATGAACAAGGCTTCTTTTTTCATAAAAAACGAATCCGGCAAACCTGCCATAAATTTAGAAAACCCCTCCCAAAGTGAACTTTTACTTCGGATAAACCATAAAGATCCATCGGAAAGGATGCCTTCTGATAGAAAGCCGCTAAGTGATGATGAAATAAAAATATTTGAAAAATGGGTTGAAATGGGTGCTCCATGGGGAGAACACTGGGCATATACAGCTTTAAAACCTGTCAATGTGCCTGCAAATTCAAGTTGGATGGGCTTTTTAGGTGGAAATAAAGAGAAAGTAAATGCTATTGATGCATTTATCAAACAAAAACTAAATGAAAGTAATTTAAAATTAAATCCTGCTTCAGACAAGGAAACCTTACTTAGAAGGGTTAGTTTAGATTTGATTGGCATGCCTGCACCAAAAAATTTAGCAGATAAATATTTAAAAAGTAAACACCCAGATGCTTATAAAAATTTGGTAGACAGTCTTCTGTCCTTGCCTCAATTTGGGGAAAAATGGGCGTCGGTCTGGTTAGATATTTCCAGATATGCCGATAGTAAAGGCTACGAAAAAGATGGCAGTAGACAAATATGGAGGTACAGAGACTGGGTTATTAAGGCTTTAAATAAGGATATGCCTTATAATCAATTTCTTACAGAGCAACTAGCGGGGGACTTATTACCTAATCCAACAGAGGATCATTATATTGCCACTGCCTTTCATAGGAATACCCCAACTAATGATGAAGGAGGTACCGACGATGAAGAGTTTAGGACTGCGGCAGTAATCGATCGTGTAAATACCACTTTCGAAGGACTTATGAGCACTACTTTTGCTTGCACTCAATGTCATGGACACCCTTATGAGGATATCAAACATGAGGAATACTTTCAATTTATGGCCTTTTTTAATAATTCCAGAGACGAGGACACGGTAGAAGAATTTCCTATCCTCAGACATTATGAAAAAGAAGACAGCCTAGCATTAATACAATTAAAATCATGGGTTAAAAAGGTTTCTACCCCTAAAAGAGCCAATGAAATTTATACTTTTCTAAAATTTTTACAACCTCTTGTGTACGCAACGCACGCTGATAATTTTGTAAATAGTGAGTTATATGATACTAAATATCTGGTATTCAGAAAAAATAGTTCCGCCAGAATTAAAGATGTATTTCTAAATGGTGAAACAAGATTTATTGCCCAACAAAGAGGTCAAAGTAAAAGGGGCAAATTAACGATTTATCTGGATAGCTTGCAAGGTAAAATAATAGGGAAATTTGACATTCCTTCGACCGAAGGTAAATGGACCTTTACTTCTTTCGACCTTGCACCTGCTTATGGAAGGCATGATTTGTTCTTCAAGTACGAAAATAAATCGCTTACTTCTGATATGGAGTCAGGTTTCACCTTAAACTCCTTTCATTTAGATCAAAATTTCCCAGGTAAGGCAAATGATCCATTTAGAATTAAAATGGATAGTGTTTATTGGTCTCTATTGGGAAAAAATCCTCCTAATACACCCATTATGATGGATAATGCGCCTCAAAATGCCAGGAAAACGCAGGTGTTCATTAGAGGAAACTGGAAGGTAAAAGGGGAAGAAGTTTCGCCAGGTATTCCTAAAGTTTATGGTAAAAATAATGCACTAAAAAATCCTAATCGCCTTGGCTTAGTAACATGGATGACTGATAAAGAAAATCCATTGGTTTCCAGAACACTTATGAATAGATTATGGGAACAAATATTTGGCATCGGTATGGTAGAAACGCTGGAAGATTTTGGTTCTCAGGGTACCCTCCCCTCTCACCCTGAATTATTGGATTATTTGTCCTGGGAGTTTATGAATAAGCACCAATGGTCGATAAAATCATCTTTAAGAGAAATTATTCTTTCCGCAACTTATTGCCAGTCTTCTGTTGTAGCACCCGAAAAGCTTAAAAAAGATCCAAATAACCGTTTATTGAGCAGGGCACCGCGCATCAGGTTAAGTGCCGAACAAATTCGCGATCAGGCGTTAAGTTCAGCAGGCCTGTTAAGTGCCAGGATGTATGGGCCTTCTGTAATGCCTTACCAACCAGACGGAATATGGGCAAGTCCTTATGATGGTAATAAATGGAAATTAAGTGAAGGAGAAGATAAATACCGAAGGTCCATTTACACTTTTTATAAACGAAGCAGCCCCTACCCTTCCCAATTGACTTTTGACGGAACTGGACGAAATGTTTGTACCGCCCGAAGAATAAGAACCAATACCCCATTACAAGCCTTAGTGACCTTAAATGACCCTGTTTTTATGGAAGCGGCGACTCATTTTGCTCAAAAAATGTTGAAAACTAAACATTTATCGGTCAATGAACGAATAGAACTTGGTTATAAATTATTGTTAAACAGGCAAATATCTTCAGCCAAACTGCAGCCATTGGTAAAACTTTACAAAGATGCCTATTCCTATTATAAGGTTCATCCTGAATTGGTTAAGGAAATTCAAATTTCAAATCCATCTGTTGAAGATGCCACCTATACGCTTGTAGCAAATGCCTTGTTAAATTTAGATGAAGTTATCACTAAAAATTAAGCTGTGTTATGAATAAGAAAAGAATAAGTTTTGACGAAGAAGCTAAATTATTGGATGCTCAACTTGCTACCCGACGTTTATTTTTAAAACAATGTTCTATGGGATTAGGTGCCTTAGCCATGTCCCCATTAATAAATGCATGTTCCAATCAGACCAATCAGTCCAGTGGAATACTGTTTGATGCTGCAAATCCCCTCCATCCTAAAACCCCTCATTTACCAGGTAAGGCAAAATCTGTCATTTATTTGCACATGGCAGGAGCACCATCACAGTTAGAATTATTTGATTATAAACCCGAACTCAAAAAACTGGATGGTCAACTGTGCCCAGAATCCTTATTAAAGGGTAAAAAATTTGCGTTTATCAGAGGCGTTCCTAAGATGCTTGGCACTATTGGTGAATTTAAACAAAGAGGTCAATCCGGTGCCTGGGTTTCTCATTATTTACCCCATCTTGCAGGAGTTGCAGATGAAATATCCTTCTTGAAAGCCGTTCATACCGATCAATTTAACCACGCACCCGCACAATTACTAATGCAAACAGGGTCTGCAAGACTTGGACGTCCAAGTTTAGGCGCATGGGTTACCTACGGTTTAGGGTCAGAGAATGCAAATTTGCCTGGCTACGTAGTTTTAACTTCAGGTGGTCAAAATCCTGACGCAGGAAAATCGGTGTGGGGAAGTGGTTTCTTACCTTCTGTATATCAGGGCGTTCATTGTAGATCTCATGGTGAACCAGTATTGTATCTTGATAATCCTTCCAATGTGGATGGAAATATGCGAAAAGCGTCGATCGATGCAATTAATCAGGCAAATAAAGAGACTTACAAAGAATTTAATGACCCTGAAACGTTATCGAGAATTTCACAATATGAGATGGCTTTCAAAATGCAAATTTCCGCTCCCGATGTAATGAATATAGCAGATGAACCAGCTTATATTCATGAAATGTATGGCACAGAACCTGGAAAAGAAAGCTTTGCAAATAACGTGCTTTTGGCAAGAAAACTGGTCGAAAAAGGGGTCAGGTTTGTTCAGCTATTTGACTGGGGCTGGGACGTTCATGGTAATTCAACAGATACATCCCTGGAAATAGGATTAGTAAATAAATGTAATCAGATAGACAAGGCCATAACTGCTCTTATTTTAGATTTAAAACAAAGAGGTCTATTAGAAGAAACCTTAATTGTCTGGGGAAGTGAATTTGGCAGAACGCCTATGCAGGAAAATAGAAATGGCTTGGAAATGCCCTTTAAAGGTAGGGATCATCATGCCGATGCCTTTACTATCTGGATGTGCGGCGGAGGTGCAAAACAAGGTACTACTTATGGTGAAACAGATGAAATTGGATTTTATCCCGTTGAGGGGAAAGTTTCTGTTTACGACGTCCAGGCCACCATCCTCCATTTATTAGGATTCAACCATGAAACCTTTACCTATCCCTTCCAGGGAAGACCCTTCCGTCTGACCGATGTAGAAGGAACGGTTATTAAACCAATATTAAGTTAAAAAAATGTCCAGTAGAAGAAAGTTTTTAACCCAGTCTTTATCTGCCACAGCTATTCCTTTAATAGGTCTGACAGACATAATTCAAAAATCATCCACAGATTTTTCCTTAAATATTTCTGTCCCGCTTTATTTTTTTGCTACCAATTGGGGATTTAATGGGACTTTATCCGCTTTTTGTGAGAAAGCAAAAGCAGCGGGTTACGATGGCATTGAAATGTGGGTACCAGGAAGTCCTTCCCAAAGGGAGTCATTGCTTCAAACTGTTTCTCAATTTGGTTTGAAGCTAGGTTTATTGACAGGAAGTGGAAAATCAAATTTTGAAGAAAACCGTAATGAATTCAAGCTACAGATTGATTCAGCGATCTCAATGAATCCCGAATATATTAACTGCCACTCAGGTAAAGATTACTTCCCATTAGCACAGGCTGAACAAATCATATCGGATACCCTTGCACCTGCTGAAAAATCTGGCATTCCCATTTATCACGAAACACACAGAGGGAGAATTTGCTACAATATTCCCACTACAAGTACCCTTTTAAAGTCTATTCCCGATATGAAACTGACTTTAGACATCTCTCATTGGTGTGTTGTTCATGAATCATTATTAAATGATCAAAAAGATTCTGTTGATCTGGCCTTATCAAAAACAGGTCATATTCATGCCAGAGTTGGACACCAGGAAGGGCCTCAAGTGACCGATCCACGTGCACCTGAGTGGCAGGAAGCGTTTCTTTCCCATTTAGCCTGGTGGGATGAGATTGTTAAGTTGAAAAATCAAAAAGGCAAAGCCATTACTATTTTGACAGAATTTGGTCCGCCTATGTATTTACCAGTCGTCCCGTACACACAACAACCTCTTGCAAACCAATGGGATATAAATGTGTATATGCTGAATTTTCTTCGTAATCGTTATCAAAAAAAATAACTTATGGGTGTAGTACATCCCTTACTCATACATTTTCCTATTTCATTAATGATGTTAGCTTTTTTTTTAGAACTATATGGTCTGAATAAAAAAGGGAAAAAGTATAAAGAGGCTATACCACTTATTACTTTTTTAGGTGGAATTGGTGCTATTTTGTCCGCTTTAAGTGGATACATATTAATGAATGGTGGAGATTATGAATTGTCATCTGTTGAGTTACATAGAAATTGGGGTATTGGATTAGCTGTGGGTTCAGCTTTACTCATTGCACTTTATCGGTTTCCTCCTAAAATTCCTTTTATTCACCTCATCGGGCAGGGACTATTAAGTATTTTAGTAATTGTTACTGGACATTTAGGCGGAAATTTAACCCATGGGGAAGATTTTCTGAGGTTGAATAGCCCCAAAAAAGTTGAAAAAGAGACCGCTTTAAAGCAAGAAGATTTTGTCTATGCTAAAATGGTGGCCCCTATTTTAGAAGAAAAATGTATTTCCTGTCATGGAAAAACGAAACAAAAAGGAAAACTTAAACTTGATAATATTCAAGATTTATTAAAAGGGGGTAAAAATGGATTTTATCATGAAAATGGAGTAGAAAAAATGTCCTTAATGGCACATCGTATTAATCTGCCAACATCCAATAAGGAACACATGCCTCCTAAAAGTAAGACCCAACTGACAGCTCGCGAAAAAGTTATTATTGAAAAGTGGCTGTCACTTGGTGCAAAAAACACCCTGAGATTAAAAGATTTGAAGCTTGACGAAATACTAACTGCTACTCCGATTGTTAAGGATGCTGACTGGCCATCTGTTCCAAATTTAGCTATAATTGCAGATGCCAGACTAAATCCATTGAGAGATAAAGGGATAGTTATTTTACCGCTCGCAAATAATCACCCTCTTTTACAAATAAACTGCCAATCAATCCCATCGTTTGGAGATAATGACTGGGAGGCATTTATCGAATTAAAACAAAATATTGCTTCTCTGCGATTAAGCGGCACGAGTATTAGTGATAAAAGTTTAAAATGGATAGGAGAAATACCAAATCTTTCAAAACTATATTTGGATCATACTTTGGTAACTGACGAAGGATTAAGTTATCTTAAGAATTCCAAAGAATTAAGATATCTCAATTTAGTAGGAACAAGTATCACAGTAAAAGGGATACAATCCCTTCAATCTTTACCGCATTTAAAATCTATCTATTTATATCAAAGTGAGGTAAATGCTGAAAGTTTAGTCAACTTACAGAAAGGGATGCCAAGGGTATATTTTGATTTGGGAGGCTATAAGATTGATACTTTAATGACAGAACAAAAAACGGAAGAGAAATAAAATCCACCTTCCGTTTTTTGCTTTGCAGTGATTACCAGCCAATGCCGTAATCCTCTCCGAACTGGCTACTTCCCCCCCAGAAAGAACCATGTTTATGGTCAAAATAGATGGCATTGATTGGTCCTGAAGTTTTTCTGTCAAATTCGAGTAAATAACCTAATTTCTTCAATTCTTTTCTAGTCCAATCAGGAATTTGCTCGTTAAGTAACAAACGACCTGGCTCCGAAAGGTGCTTATCAAAAGTACTTTTCATTTGAAAAGAATTAACATTTGGCGCTTCGCAAGCTTCCTGAATATTCATATCAAACTCCACCATATTCAAGAAAAATTGCAATAAGTTTTGATCTTGAGAATCACCACCTTGCACCGCGAAGGAAACAAAAGGAATATTATTTTTCAAAGCCATTGTTGGAGTTAGAGTAACTCTGGGACGTTTACCAGGTTCCAGGACATTGAAAGGACTTTCTTTGGCATCTAATACAAAAGCTTGCATTCTCTGGCTTAATCCTATTCCCGTATTTCCAGCCACACAAGCGGGAATCCATCCACCGCTTGGGGTAATACTCACCACCCAACCTTTTTCGTCAGCAGCTTCAATAGAAGTAGTGCCGGCATAAAAACCAGTTCTATGCTCCTCTGTAATCACCGACGAGTGCGTTTTATTATATTTTTCTAATAAAGATTTGAATGGATTAACCTTTTGCTCGAAAGGATAAGGATCACCGGGACCTGTGAGCGTATCATTTCTTTCATACTGAATACTTTTTGCTCTTTGTTTGGCATAATTTTTCGAAAGCAAGCCAATAATAGGCTCTACAGGAGCAAAATCAGGGTCACCGTAATAAAAGTCTCTGTCAGCAAAAGCCAGATGCATTGCCTGACAAAGAGTATGAATATATCTTGAGGTATTATAACCCATTGATTTCAGGTCGAAATTTTCAAGAATATTTAAAGCTTGAAGCATCACAGGGCCTTGCGTCCAGGTAGTTAGCTTATAGACATCAATCCCCCTATAATTCACCGAAACGGGTTCTTCCAGTTTAACTTTCCAATTGGCCAGATCCTCCATGGTTATCAGTCCACCTTGCTCTTTTACACCTCTTACAAATTCGGTTGCTATGTCCCCTTTATAGAACCTATCATAAGCAGCCTGAATGGCTTCTTTCCTTGTTTTCCCTTCTACAAGCGCCTTTGATTCAGCTGCTACCAATTTTGAAAGCATTTCTAAAAGGTCTTTTTGGACAAAAATTTCACCTCCTTCCGGAGCTTCTCTTTGTTCATTCAGATGAGGAAGAAAAATATTTTTTGAATAAGGCCATGCTTTTATTCTTCCCTTATTTTTTTCAATCATATCGGCCGTCGAAGTTTCTATTGGATAACCCTCGGCCAGTTGCATTGCTGGTTTCAATACCTGCGCGAGAGACATAGTACCAAATTCTCCCAGCATAGTAAACAATCCACCTGGAGTACCAGGAGTTACTGCCGCCAAAGGGCCATAAGCAGGAGGAATATTATAACCCTTAGATTTATAGAATTCAGGAGTGGCCCCTGTAGGAGCGACACCTAAAGCATTAATGCCAATAACCTTACCTGTATTAGGATTATAGATCAAAGCCTGCGTTTCACCACCCCAACTCAAAACATCCCACATAGTAGCTGTTGCTGCGAGCATGGCACAAGCGGCATCAACCGCATTTCCACCTTGCTGAAAAATTGTAGCACCTGCTGTTGCTGCAAGGGGTTTTCCTGTTATGGCCATCCAGTGTTTACCATGAATTACAGGTTTCTGAGTAGATTGAGCCAATAACCCGTTAAAGAGGAAAAGGGAGAAAAAGAGAGATAGAAGTCTAAAATAAATCATATTAAGGTATTAAAATCATTAAATCATTTACCTTTTGCTAAATTATTAATCCAATTTAACTGATCATCGGCATTAATAAAATACTTTTTAAGAAATCCATTTTCATCAGCACAATATAAATAATGAACACCATTATTTTCTTTTCTAATGATTATGTCCCAAACCCAACTTTTATTTTCAACTAATTTTACGGCATAAGCTGCCGAATTATCTAATTTTAAATCAACAAAATAGACCGATTTATCAAGACTTGCAGAAAACAATTTATCTTCAAAAAAAATCATTTTTGTAATATCTGACCGATGAAAAACAAACTTTTCCTTAGGATTTACCTTTACATTTTGTAAAAAATCACTTAGAGAGTACAAGAGTATTTTACCATTTTGAAATCCAAAGGAAATAATATTTTTAGAAATGGACATTGCGGATACGGGATTTGAAAATTCACCATTTCCTAACTGGATCAATGATTCAATTTCACCTGAAGTTTTCCAAAGATAGAGACCCTTTTGAGTTGACAATAAAAATTTATTTTGATCATTAAGAGGTACAATAGAAAGCAATTTATCCCGTAGCATAGATTTAGAAATAACTCCATTTTCCAACGAGAACAAAACCAGTTCATTTTGAGTCGCACATAAATATTCCCCGTTCTTAAAAGAATTTAGTATGGCGACAGTTGGCATATTTGTTGATGAATTTAAAACTTTTGTAGGAGGTTTAGCAGCATTTATTGCATAAACACCTCCAGTAAAGGTTCCAACAAGTGCAACAGATTCATTTTTCAAAGGTAAGGTTACTCTAATTCGATCGCCTATATCCATCTTATTTTTACTACTTCCAATAAATAAATAGCCATCGTCCCCACCGCATAAAAAGTTTCCATTTTGGTTATTAACAGTTCTTAAACCGGCTGTAGCTTTTAATATTTGGGAAGATTTATTCCTTAATGCTTCTAATTTAGTTGTCGCTATATTTAAAACCTGAAAAAGTGTATTGTTGGGTTGAATCAAACCAACGACTTCTTTTGAAATTTCGTTATAATCATTAACTTTTGAATTTAATTTAGGAATTAGTTCTAGAGGATTTTCATTTGCTGAAAATTCACCTACCAACAAAAACAGTTGATTTTTAATATTGCTAAATTCCTCCCTGGTTTTCGCTTTTTTTGTAGCAACTACTTCTTTTTCTTTTGCAATTTCAGCTTTTGTAACAGCCACCTTTGTTTCCTTGATTTGAGCCTCCAGATTTTTATATTGTTCTTTTATGGTTATGGAAGATTTTTCCAGATCACTACTTTTTTTAACCAAAGATGAATTTTGTTTTTGAATCGTAATTTCTTTTGTTTTTAATTCGGTAACAATTTGATTAATACTATCCTTACTTTCAAATAAATCTCTGTTTAATTGATCAGCTATTAATTTTTTTTTGGCCAGATCTTCCTGAGCTTTTATAGCGATAAGTCTTTCTCTGTCAGCAATTCTCTTTTCATTATTAGCGTTGATTGCCAGAATAGAAACCACAGAAATGATGACGAGTCCTACCACAACACCAATTAACATATTTCTTCGATATCGCTTTATTTCATTTTTCCTGGCATTTTCTTTTAATAACAATTCATTTTTATAGGTATTATAGCTCAAAGTCAGATAATCAATGGCGTTTTGAAAGCCAGGAATGAGATATTCCCCCCAAATTTTTGAAGGCTGATTTTCTTGATACCATTGCCATAAAAAATCTAAATCGGGTGGTCTAAGCAAGGCAGTTTTTCCAGCATCATATCTTAATTGATCCGTAACTAATCGCTTATAGATATCTCTGGATTCTTTTTCTTGTTCCAGCCAATCTCTAAATCTTTCCCAATAAATAAAAATATTTTCATTTTTTATAAACAGCAGACTATTTTTATGAAGCTGAATGTTTCTGCTACCCGTATTCATAGAAATATCAGGAGGCAAAATTTCTAAAAACATTTCCTCTCCTTCGGAAATGGGTAAAAGTAAAGTTGAAATTTCCTCTAATGATGATTCGCAAATGGAGCTTATATGAGCCAAGGTTTGTGGCTGAGTCATTTTACCCAAGGATTCAGTAGATACCAAAACTTTAAATAATTTTTCAAAAACTTGTTTTCCTCTTTCATCCAGATTATTATAATGTAGTTCAATATGCATGGCAAAACAATGTTGAAGATTTCCAACATTTGCCAAATCATCAGGCTGTATAATAATATTTTCCTGATCCTGATCTTTAACAACAGACCAGGTTTTATATAATAAAAACTGAAGATTTGGAAGCAAGCGCATATCAGAACCAAATTGCGTAAGGATAGCATCTATAGATTCAGGACTAAAACTTATTTTGGAACCAACCAGTGGATTCAAAATAATCCGTTTTAAATCTACTCCACTAATTCTTGGAAGCAAATATTGCCCTTGATTCAATAAATCCTGCAAACGGCGATAAGGCGATATATCAATAATATTTTCAGCACCTAAAGCGATAACAACATAAACGGCAATTTCTTCCGCAAAATTAGCGCCTGTAATGGCATTAATATATTGGTTAGTGTCCTCATTAAGAGCAGCGGCATTATTGTAGCGATCCGTGTTTAAAAATAAATCTTCAAATTGGTCGATGACAATCATTAGATTTTTTTTACCAAAAATTTCAGATTGTCGATAAACTGCTTCTAATCCTGATATACCTTCCTTTAATTTTTTCTCTATCCATAAATGTTGTTCAGGCGTTGATCTAATTGTTGGATTTAATAAATCATTTTCTGACAAAGCATAAGCAAGATTTCTTATGGGAGCTTGTCCCGGTCTGGTTTTACAAATCACCCATTCTTTCCCCGCGAGTCCATTATGTCCCCTTTTCAAGGCAGGTATTAAACCAGAATTTAAAAAGGATGATTTACCTGAACCATTTTGTCCAGTTAAAGCTATAAATTTGTGCTTATGTAACAACAGCAAAACATCATCCACTTGTTTGATACGTCCATAAAAAGAGGCTTGTTCAGATTCATAAAATGATCTGCTGCCAGCAAATGGAATTTTCTGTTCAGCTATTGTTGCCATTCATGTTTTTTATTAAAAAAATACAATTTAATGTTACTTTGCAAAAAAAATTAAAACTAACAAAAATAAATGTCTAATTTACTCTTTGCCATCAGAAATAAACAGAATGAATCATCATTATGAGCGACCTTTTTACCGATAAAATAAAGCTGGCTATTCGTTCTTGCCAATTTCATATTCAAGGCATTATACCTTATCCTTTATTGGAAGAGATATCTGTATCTCTTTTTAATCTTCAAACTAAAGGAATTCTTATTGAATTAATTATTCTGATGGATAATGAAATAAAATCCATTAAAACAACGAACATTCTTTTGCGTATATCTGCTGCGGGTGGACAAATATTTACGATTTTAAACCTTGAAAATGAAATTACTTTCTTTTTAAATATTGATAAAAAAATCAAGATAGCTTCCACAGAAAACAAATATGAATCAGTAACGAATATTCAGACAACCATTACAGAAGGGATTCTATTATATCAAAACTTAAAAACTACGGCAATACCTATCATTCACTTAAGCGGATGTCCAGAAATCTCGTTTTATGCATCAAAAGAATGGGTAAAAACTGGAGATAAAATAAATATAACCTGGAGTGTTGATCAAGCTCAATCGATCCTCTTACTGCCTCAAAATATTAGTTTATCACAAAAAGGAAGTATGTCCATTCCAATAAATATGGATTCTTTGTTAACTATTCAGGCTAAAAATGAAAATATTACGGCAGAAAAAAGAATTTTTATTAAAGCTTTAACAAGATTGGGCTTGTCCTTTACGGTTCAAATTTTAACAACTAAACTCAACAATTATATACCTTTAGAGCCACACCCTGAAATACCATTTAATTATGCTATACCCCCCGATTGTGATGTTCGTTTATTTTGGGAAGCAGATACAATGGGGATTTTAGCAGAAGATAATTGGGGAGAAATACCTGTTATTGGATATAGAGATATTCAATTTAAAAAAGATGCAAGCTTGCAATTCACATGGAAAACAATTTTTGAACTTAAAAAAATAACCCTCAGTTTTTATATATTGCCGGAAGCAACTTCAATTGAAGCACCTAAAAAAGAAAAATCAAAAAACTCAATATTTAGTTTCTTAAAAAAAAGACCCTAACTTTTTTGTAAAGAAATGATACCTTTATCTTTATTTGAATTAATATTTTTTTTTAAAATGTCCAAATTTTTTCATTTTGCTGCGGGGGTAAGTAAGGACATAATGGCTGCATGTCCGGAGTCTGAAAAAATCAAATATGCAGGTATTGGTGCAAGTGTTTATTTTACAAGTATAATGGCAGGACTTTCGGCTTATTTTGCCTTCCAACTTATTTTCCAAGATAATTTTGCTTCTATCCTTTTGTCTTTACTTTGGGCTGGATTAATATTTAACCTTGATAGATTTTTGGTATCTAGTTTTCGTAAAAAAGGAAAAACATTACAGGAATTTTTACAAGCATTACCAAGAATCTTATTGGCTATATTTATTGCACTTATCATTTCTAAACCACTGGAATTAAAATTATTCCAGTCAGAAATCGATTTTAAACTAATAGAAATCAGTAGGGAAAAATCCAATCAGATTGAAAAATTATATTTCGAAAAGATTCTTCATATTGAAAATAAAGAAAATGAATATCAAAAGTCGCTTCAAAATAGTTTTGAATTAAAGGAAGATTATTATGCACAATATAAATGCGAATGTGACGGCACCTGTGGAACAGGAAATACGGGAAGAGGAAGTGAATGTTTAAGAAAGCAAAAGAAATACGAATCTTATACAAAGGAATATCAGGAAATTCAAAAAAATATAGACCAATCTTTAATTTTACTTTCCAAAGAAAAAATAAAGTTAAATATTGAAAAAGATAAAGAAAAAGAGATTTTTAGAACTCATTTTTCGAAAGGTCTTTTAGCGCGATTAGAAGCTTTGTCAGCACTTTCAGGATACACTTCTATTGCCATATTATTACTTTTTATTTTCTTGGAAACAGCTCCAATTCTATCCAAATTATTATCACCTGTTGGTCCTTATGATCATTTAATTCAAAACAGGGAATATCCTTTCAAAATTGCTTATATGGGTCATATTCAAGAAAATAAAACACCTGAAGGATTAAAATCAGTGCCCAAAAATATAGAAAACACCTCTTTTAGAAAAGAACAAGAAAATCGATCTCCCGGGAAAATGATTAATGAAGATGCGGCTATTCAATTAGCCCAACTACAGGAAAAATTAGTTAAACAGCTTTTAAATAAAAAAAATAAAAATGTTTAAATGATCACTGCTTTCCCCCCAAAAAATGGCTACATCTTCTTCTTTTGTTTTTTTATTTATTCGTCTGTAATAGCACAAATAAAACTGGATGATATAAAAAACAAATTAGCAGCGAAAGCAGAAAAAGAAATTTCAATTTTAGAAAATAAAAATCCACTACAAAAAAAAGTTATTTTAGATAGTCTTCAAGAAAGATTAAAAGCAGGAGACACCTTAATTGTGCATTATAAATTAAATGACATAAAATCATTGATAAATAAAGTCAAAAACGACTCGGTTACCTATCCAGCTGTTAGGATCTCAATCCCTAAAAGAGACAAAGTCGAGTATACTTATCAGGTCAATAAATCCGATACCATTCAACTTTACATTAAACATAAATCTATTTTAAAATTGAGTTCGGTGGAAGTTCTTTTGGGAAAAACACCTTTATATTCAAGGTTAAAATTAAAGAAGAAAGAAGCTATTTACGTTAAAGTACCAGCTATAGAAGCTGGAGAAATAACCGTTAAACTTACAAATAGAAACTATCTACCCTTTAAAGCAACGGTATTTGTAAGGAATTTAAAGAAAGAAAAAAAAGTTATGCTCATGGAGGTAACGGACACACTATTTCATAATGATACAGTGATGGTTACTAAAGAAGAGTTGTTATACCTTCCTCTTTCGGAACAATCCTTTAATATGGGAGCACAGTTGGATCTTACAAAAACACCTTATTTTATGTTTCCAATTCCATTTGATTTAGCAAAAAACGGAAAAGGATGGGTTTATTGGATTGGCTATAACCAGAAAAACATAGATGAATTCAAATCAGTGGTGTCGGAAAAAGAGCCCCTGATAGATTTTGCAATGGATAAGCTTCATTTTCTGCCTTATTCGGAACCGAAGGGATTAACATGTGCCTTTGTTAATGAATCAAATGCTTTGAAATTGTCAAGGAATGGCACATTTTCACCTACTCCACTTTCTCTGTCCATCAATAATGGTCCCAATTATGGCAAGATTTTGGAACCAACATCAAAATATCAAAAGAAATTATTATATTTGGCTTGCTTGAATAACAATGGAGTATCAGATCAAACTGTATATTTCAAAAGTATTTATTTAGAAGGTAAACCTTACACGGAACAGGTTATAAACAAAATACCATCACTCATTAAGTATTTTAAAATTTATACAGAATGATTAAACAAATCCTTACCTATAGATTTGTATTCTATTTTATGGCGCTTAGTTTATTTTTATATAATTGCGGAGCAAAAGATTCTTATTTTCAGGCAAAGAGAAGCTCGAGGCAAACAGAATCAACGTTACGCTATATGTATAAAGATGTCTCGAAGATAAAAAATGCCCTTGGCATGGAAGATGAGAAACCCAGCGATGAGGATGCAAAAAAAATGAAGGAAGGATTAGCCACTCCGGAACAACAAAATATGCTCCGAAGATATGGTTATTTATATGATTTTTTAAATCCAAATAATCCAAATAAATTAAAAGCTAATAATTTTTACTGGGATTCAGTCCAACAGATATATTTTATCAAAAGTCCAACGAACAGAAAATTAAGTAAAAAATATGAAGTATTTGGCTGGCATCCTCATTGGATGGGATCAGCCTGGGAATCTTATGATTTTTCTTTATTGAGCACCATTGCCTATTTTGCTTATATTGTAGATCCTGAAACCGGATCTTATTCCAATCCAGCTCAGATGCAAGAATGGAGAACAACGACAATGATTGATACTGCCAAAGCAAATGGAACGCGGGTATTACTGAGTATGGCGAGTCATGGTGTATCAGAAAATGATCGATTTTTATCAAATCCTGCTGCTTGGAATACTTTCACAGATAGTATTGCAAGTTTAATTATTGCAAGAAATGCGGATGGTGTAGATTTAAATTTTGAAAATGTACCGGAAAAGCATAAAGAATCTTTGGTTAATTTTGTAACCCTTTTGCGTACTAACCTTTCAAATAAAATGCCAAGTGGAAAGGTTTTTCTTTCCATTACCCTACCCTCCTACAGCACTCGTGATGCATTTGACCATGTCAAACTCGGAGAACTTGTAGATTTAATGGTCATAATGGGTTATGATTATCACAAAGGGAAAGGAATGACAGGTGCTGTGTCTCCTTTGAGAACGACGAACAGAAATGGAATAAGTTTACAAAGCACCTTGGATTATTATGTTAAAAACCAACTGGATGTAGGTAAAACAGTTTTGGCTTTGCCCTATTATGGCGCTCAATGGAAAGGGAAAATAAATAGTAAAGGGGTTTATGATACTTATTTTGACAAGGATATTCCCTACCGAGAAGTGATGAATTTATACGGAACAACTTATACTCCACAATATGATTTTGTAAGTATGACAAAATATTTTTTTCTTGAATTTGGCGATAGCACTTCAGTAGAGTGCTGGTATGACGACGCTTCAACCTTAGAGAAAAAATATAATTTAGCCTTGAGTTATGGATTAAAAGGGGTAGGCATCTGGGCATTAGGATATGACAACGGTTATACTGATTTATGGCAACTTATAGATAATAGATTTACCTCCGATACAACTGGTGTCGTTAATCCAATAAATGAAGCGGAAGGATTTCCAGTTTCGATGAGTAGTTTTATGCTCAAATATAGAGATATATTAACCTTGACTTATTTATTATTTGCCTTAAGTGTGATCATTGGATGGTTAATAGCTTTTGCAGATTGGCGGGTAAGGACAGGAATTTTAGGCCAGCAATTTTTCAGGTACTTATTTATGTTGATTATGACTTTGCTATTGGTACCCTTATTAAGTACTATGAACTGGTTTACTGACGAGCGCATAACCATACTTATTGCCTTTTTATTTGGCGCCTTTGTGTTTTATTTCATTCAGAAAATGCAGCTCACTTTTAGTACAAAAAGACCCTAATAATCAGCATGAAAAAAACAATTTTAAAGGAATTAATGTGGTTTATAATAGCATCAATTTTAGCTGTTCCCTTATCATTTGTGTTTTTAATGTTGTTTAAACTCACAAGTTCAAATCCAAAATTGAATGAAGTTGAAAAAGTATTTACAATTCAACTGTTTATGATAGGATGGTTAGTCATGTTCCTATGTGTATATATAGTAAGAATTGTTATCAAAGCATTGTTAAAACTCGTGGGTGTGCATGATGCAACCTCGGGAAATCCATAATTAATATGATTCAAAATGTAATTCCCATTATCGGCAGTCAGCTAAACGAGTATTTGAAAAATTCTTTCGGTGAAATAGAAGACAGAGTTGTTGTCACCTCTGCTGCCAATAGCTCCGGCGCATCCTCTATAGAAATCGATAATAAAATAATGATTACCTTAATAAATGTGGAGGAAGAAAAACTAATTCGAAATACGGGATATAATCAATTTGGTGGCACAAATCCATCCATTTACATCAATTTATATGTCTTATTCGCTGCAAATTTTCCTGAAAATAATTACAGAGAAGGATTAAGGTTTTTATCTGCGGTCATTTATTTTTTTCAAGGACAGCATACCTTTAATCCTCAAAACACCCCCTCATTACCCTCAGAGGTGGAGAAAATAACGGTTGAAATCATTAACTTAGAATTTGCTATATTGAGTAATATCTGGAGTATGCTTGGAGGTAAATATTTACCTTCCATTGTATACAAATTCAGGATGCTTAATTTTAATCAATATGCAATGAATGAGGAGATAATACCTTTATTATTTTCCCCTGAATAGAACTAAGGTAAACAGATGCAAATAAATCATATCATACAATTTCAGGAGCTACTTTCCATTACCATTAATCATGGCTATTATTACAATAACAGGTGTAATGATTTCATTTTTGAGATTGAAAATGAGACCATGCATACCATTAAAGAATATGGAATTATAGTTAAACAAGAGTCAAATAAATTAATTTTAATCATAGATGCGAATAAAGATTTTAATCATTTTTGTTACCTGGGAGAAATGGAATTAAATTTTAAAATAATAAATAAAAATCCTCAATTTTTAAATTTCACAGAGCTTCCTTTTATCTCCAACCAATGCATAGCGTTTGAACAAATAAAAGAAAGAGAATTATTACATGCTGCTGAAAATGTGACCATTGACATCTGCCACGAATCCTACTCAACAAACGGAATTAATGGAAAAATAAATTTAAAACTAAATAAGGAAAATGAACTTTTTGGTCTATCTTCTAGAGATAAAAATAAATTTCTTCCAATAAGACATTCTATTAATTTTAAAGAACGAAATGTGTACTGGAAATATCTATTATATGGTACAAGTAAATATATGGAAGATATTGAAAGTCTATACATTTATGAAAAAAATCAAAAAAATAGTATTACTTTTACAAAGGCAATTCCTGTAATATTAACCAATGGGAAAGATGGATATTTATATATATCCGAAAAACCTTTACCGCTAAATGAAAGACCAAACAAACAGTTTGGATTATATTTAAATAAAAGTAAAAATACTGAAAATCAATTGATTAAAAGTTTGCCATGTCCAAATCCAAGGTCTGTAAACTTCGACACCCTTACCGAAAAATTTTATGTTCAAGAATTTATTAATATTTAATTATAAAAAAGTACCATATAATTTAAAAAAATATTACTTTAGCACTGAAATTCTTAACCACCACAAAATTAATAAAACGGCATGGCAAAAGTATTAGCAACGCCTGGAGTCTATATCGAAGAAAAGAGTGCTTTCTCCTCTTCTGTGGTTCCAGTATCAACTGCGGTACCAGCATTTATTGGCTACACGCAGAGAGCTACAAGAGGTAACAAACCACTTACCAATGTTCCAACCAGAGTAACTTCATTAGCTGAGTTCGAAGAAATGTTTGGTGGAGCACCAAAAACAAAATTTACTATTCAGCCAGAAGCTAACGTTGGATACACCTTGTCAGCAGATCAAGCAACAAGGTATCTTTTGCACAGTTGTTTGAGACATTTTTATTCTAATGGTGGTGGAGATTGTTATGTAGTTTCTATTGGAAATTATGGAAACGGGATAAAAGCAATTGATTTCAATGATCCTGCAAATGGAAAAGGATTAGTAACACTTTTGAAATTCATGGAACCAACTTTATTAGTTATTCCAGAAGCTGTTTTATTAGAGGAAAGTGATTGTTCAGCCCTTCAGCAAGCTATGTTGCTTCATTGTGGTTACACTATGAAGAATCGTTTTGCTATTTTAGATGTTTTTAATGGTGATAAAGAAAGAACATTTGATGATGAGGACGTAATTAATAAGTTTCGCGAAGGTGTAGGAGCTAATTTTCTACAATGGGGTGCAGCTTATTATCCGTTTTTGAAAACAACAGTTGTTCAGGCCACAGATGTTGATTTCACTAATATTAGCAATAAAGACGGTCTCATTGAAATATTGACCAAAGAAGTAGTTGATGGTGTTGCTGCAGATTTAATCAGAGAATCACGTGCAGAATTAGTAAAAGCAGAAATTGCAAAAATTGCTACTGCTTCTACTGCTGTTGAAATTCTTCTTCTAAGTGATACCTTAAAAGTGATTAGCCTTACTTTCAAGAGTATCCTGAGTGATATGCGTGAAATTTTGAATGTATTGCCACCAAGTGCAGCTATGGCAGGAGTATATGCAATGGTTGATAATTCTATAAACATTGCAAAATCACCAGCGAATGTAAGTGTTGGAAATGTAATTTCACCCGTTGTGAATATTACAAATGAAGCACAAGAAGAATTGAATCTTCCATTAAATGGTAAAGCAGTTAATGCAATACGTGCCTTTACAGGTAAGGGAACCATTGTTTGGGGAGCAAGAACATTAGACGGAAATAGTCAAGATTGGAGATATATTTCTGTTAGAAGAACCATGACATTCCTGGAGCAAAGTATTAAAATTGCTTCTGAAAGATATGTTTTCGAACCAAATACAGCCACTACATGGATATCAATTAAGGCAACCATTGAGAATTTTCTTAATAATCAATGGCAAGGTGGACTCCTTGCAGGTAGTACCCCAACAGATGCATTTTCTGTAGAAATTGGATTAGGATCCACCATGACAGCGAATGATATTTTAGACGGTATGTTAAAATTAACCGTTAAAGTTGCAATAGTACGACCTGCTGAGTTTATCGTTATTACGTTCCAACAACAACAGCAAAAATCATAAACTTAATTAACTAACATAAAATTCTAAATATATGGCAGCTCCAACGCCAGGCACAGGTGCAGATCAGGACCAAAATTGGCCGTTACCTAAATTTTATTTTTCTGTTGATATAGGAGATCAAACCGATCTTCCATTTCAAGAAGTTTCTGGATTAGATATTGAAACTGATGTAGTGGAATACCGTCATGGTAATAGCCCAGTGCATTCAACAATTAAAATGCCAGGATTAATGAAATACGGTGATATTACCCTTAAGAAAGGGGTATTTACTACAGATAATTCTTTCTACGACTGGTTGATTAAAATTCAGTTGAATACCTATGAAAGGCTTACTTTGGTAATTAAATTATTAGATGAGGATGCTTCACCTAAAATGACTTGGACTGTAACAGGTGCATTTCCTAAGAAAATAACCCCTACTGATATGAATTCCCAAACAAGTGACGCTGCAATTGAATCAATTGTATTTGCTTGCGAAGGAATAACCATTGAGGCAGCATAATAACATCCCCAAAGAAATGGGACAGCATGTATGAATAAAATCCTGGAGGAGGTTAACCTCCCCAGGATTTTTAATTTTAAGTATATTTATTGTCTAAAACCTGAAAGATACTTTTAATGTTAGGTTCACCTAGAATAGTACCTCTACCAGGGTATAACTTCACCGTTTTAATTATAACTACAGTTTTTGGACTGCCGGTACCTTTAATTGGAGATAATTATTTTAGTAAAATTTCAGGTATCACCACAACTAGAAATACAAAAGCTGTGCAAGCAGGTGCAGGTAATATGACTACTTATCACCTTCCAACGGAAATTAGCTATAGTCCATTGGTATTAGAGCGTGGAATTGTATCAGGGTTTTCACCATTGACCCTTTGGTGCACGAGTTCTATGTCTATGATAATGGGAGGAATTCAAACGGCTAGGATTATGGTTTTTTTACTTGACCCCCTTACTTCCGCACCTGCTATGGCTTGGGGATTTTACAATGCCTATCCCACAAAATGGACGATCAGTGACTTTGATGCACAGGATTCAAAATATGCTTTTGAGTCTATTGAATTTAGTTATTCTTATTATACCAGAATATATTAACCTATGCCAGTTGAAATAAGAAACTTAGTCGTCAAAGCAAATGTAAAAGACCAAGCTGGAAAAAAACAAGCTGAGAGTGGTACTTCTAAAGATTCTAATAAAAAATCAAAGGATTCTTTAGGCTTTTACGAAAAGGAGGAACTTATTAACGAAATAGTGATGAGAGTTATGGATCAAATTAAGTCTCAAACAAATTTATAATGCTTTCATTTTTTAATCTCTATATTAGAGCTTATTCAACTTATGCTAGTATAAGTTGGGGTTATTTTGCTAGTTTAGGTACCTATCAACTTCAAATAAATCCTGCCAGTGTTAAATTAAGTTATGGAAAAAGTGGTGGAGATGAGGAGAAACCAGCAAGTGCTAATGGAGGTGCTATTCCACAGAAATCCGCTACTTATTTTAAGGAAACCGCATCATTTAATTTCACCCTCGACTTAACAGGTGTCATTCCAAGTGTTCCTGGCGCTGACTTTATTAATATTTATGCTTTTTTACCTTCCGAAGTGAATTATATGCTTGGATTGGAATATTCCATTGAAAAGTTAAAAGAAGTTACTATTTACCCACTTCGTTCCACACACATGCCACCCTACGTTCATTTAATTTGGGGAGATATTTCATTGAAAGGCATTGTGTCCGATTTAGGGATAGAATATACTTATTTTAATTCATTTGGTTATGCTGTTCGCGCTGAAATTTCTATTACCATTGAAGAATACATTGACCCCAGTATTATAGAATCAAAATTTCAAAGTCCAGATATTACCAGAATTCCTACTATTAAAGTAGGAGATACGCTGCCAGCATTGTGTAAAGAGTTTTACAGCGATAAAAAATATTACTTGAAAATTGCAGAAATCAATAATCTGCCATCTTTTAGAAGACTTAAACTTGGAGAAAAATTATTATTTCCACCTTTGGAAAAATAACGATGTATTATGTTTGGAATATCACCATTAGCTACTGTAGGAAAACCTACTTCTTTTGACATTTTTTTTAATGGGTCTTTAATGCCTAGTGATTTAATTGTCTATAAAATTTCAACCTCCGAAGAAGTTAATAAAATTGCCCGGGCAAAAATTGAAATTATTGGCGGGGATACTGCCTTAAATCTATTTCCTGAAAGTGAAGTAACTTCTTTCAAACCTGGAGTAGAAGTTGAAATTAGCATGGGTTTTGACCAGATAAACAAGGTAGTATTTAGTGGCATTATTGTTAAGCATAGTATATCCGTCAAACCAGGTTACCAAAATGCCTCTTATAAAAATTTGGTAATCTTAGAGTGTGCTGATAAAGCCATTGAAATGACCTATCAGAAAAATTCAGAAATATATGAGAAAAAGACGGATAGCGCTATTTTTAGCACCTTAATTTCCGAGGTTGGGTTGGATAAAGTCATTACATATACAACTTATACCCATCCTTTTCTTATTCAACACGAAATGACAAACTGGGATTTTCTCTTACTTCGTGCTAAAGCAAATGGTTTTGTTGTTTACAATAGCCAAGGGAAATTAACAGTTGGTAAACCCATTCCCTCTTTTTTTGTGATGTTATTATCATTTTTAAATACAGTTTTAACATATGGAGATAATATCGCTGATTTCGAAGGAGAAATAGATGCAACCACTCAATTACAAGGCGTTTCTGCCGGAACTTTCAATCCATACACCAATGCAGCAGTCACCCAGACAGGTTCAGAACCTTCAGGATTCCCTAAGCAAGGTGATTTAACAGGTAAAACGTTAGGTATTGTAGCCAGTCCACCTATATTAAAATTGAATTATTATAGTCCAATGCTGTCCTCAGAATTAAAGGTTTATGCTGATGCCTTACTTGTATTATCAAGAATTCAAAGAATAAGAGGGACTATTACTTTTCGAGGTTTAAATAAATTTTTACTTGGTAGTATCGTATCATTGAAAGGTTTCGGAAGCCACTTCGATGGTGATACCATGATTACGGGTATAGAACATACTATGGCAGATGGAATATATTTAACTAAAATTAAATTTGGACTACAACCAAATGTTTTAAATGGCGATAAAACGCCTAATCAACTGCCAATTTATAATCCAGTTAAAGGATTACATATTGGAAAAGTAACCAAGATAGCTTCGGATCCAGGGGGAGAATACAAAATTCAAGTGTTAATCCCAACATTGAAACAAACAGGACTGGGAATTTGGGCAAGATTAAGTCACCTTTACGCCACTGCAAAAGCAGGTAGTTTTTTTATTCCCGAAATAGGATCTTCCGTAGTTGTCGGTTTTTTAGATGAAGATCCACGATTCCCCGTTGTCTTAGGATGCCTTTATAATAGTACAAATGCTCCACCAGAAACGATAAGTGCGACAAATCCCAAAAAAGCCATTTATTCAAAATCTTTAATGAAACTTGAATTTGATGACCAGAATAAAATTCTTACCTTGCTAACTCCTGGCGGTAATTCAATTATCATTTCTGATAAAGCTAAGGGAATCACCATAACAGATGTTAATGGGAGTACGATAAAAATGTCCTCTTCTGGTATTTTAATGTCAAGTAATGGCGATATTACCCTTAAAAGTGGAAAAAAATTAAACCTGGTAGGAACAACAGGTATAGCACTTTCCTGTGCTGCAGGTGATGTTGGGATTAAAGGATTAAATGTAGCTGCTGAAGGTAAAATAAAAGCCACTTTAAAAGGTACCTTACAAGCAGAACTTGTCGCTTCAGGTCAAACTGTCGTGAAAGGAGGAATTGTTATGATAAATTAAAATAAACAAACATGCCATTTGCCGCAAGACTTTTAGATTTACATGTATGTCCTATGATGACAGGTCCAATTCCACATGTGGGTGGACCAATTATTGGGCCCGGTTGCTGGACTGTATTTATTTCATTTTTGCCTGCCGCCAGGATGGGGGATAAAGCTCTTTGCGTTGGTCCTCCAGATACCATTATGAAAGGGTCTGCTACCGTTTTTATTGGGAAAAAAGCAGCTGCCAGAATGGGAGATACCTGTGCTCACGGTGGTAGTATTGTGTTAGGTTGTCCAACAGTAATCATAGGAGGATAAATATGTCAACAGATAAATCATTTCTTGGTACTGGATGGAGTTTCCCTCCTACTTTTCATATCGAGCTAAAAGGGGTTCAACTTGTAAGTGACGAGGAAGACATTAAACAAAGTATTGAAATTTTTCTGGGCACCATATTAGGCGAAAGAGTTATGCGTCCGGAATATGGAAATCCACTTTTTCAACATGTATTTGAAATGTCTTCTCAAAATAATATTGATTGGATTTTAAAGGATCTATCCCTTGCCATTCGAATCAATGAACCTCGCCTTTTTATACATAGCATTTCAGCAAATAAAGAGAAAATATTGGATGGCATCCTACAAATTAACCTTGATTATGAAATTGAAAGTACCAATGTTAGAAATAATATTGTTTATCCTTTTTATTTTGCCGAAGGAACCAAAATCACCTAACAAACAAAATTACGTTGAATACTTTATACTCTTATCAAGGATCTTCAAGGAAAAATCGCATAAACAAAGCGCTTGATTGTCAATATTTTTTACCTGACGAACGCACAACCGGCGATTTTCTTCAGTTTGTTTATAAACATGCACAGATTTTAAAATTCTATGACATAAATGGGAATGAAAATGAAACCTGGAAGTCATTTTTTGAAGGTGATGATTCCTTTCTATTAGCTGAAATTGCTGGCATTGATATTGAATCAATTGAAAAAGAAAAAATAAAAATTCTTAACTTATTTGAAGGTTATGATGAGTTATTAGCTAAAATCAATCAATTTGAACATTTCTTCATTTTTTGTTTAGACCTTCTAAAACAATTAAATACCTGGTATAAAAGGGCTTCTGAAACAAATAAAGGTGTTCATATTACTTCTATCGAAAACGAACTTTACACCGCAATAATTTCTGAAGGAACAACCATTCTATCGAAACTGATTGCGTATGACATGGCAAAAACATCTTGTGATCTGCCCATTTATATGCAAAATGATTATTCATCCTTTTTATCCATTTGGAAAATTGAAGATACGGAACCCATATCTATTTATCATTTTGGTGATAATGAATTAGAACAAATAAGTCACGCCTTAAAAGAAGTTATTTTATTGTATCCTCCTATCATTTCTCTATTTAGATCCTTAAATTTTAAAGCACCTAATTTATTTAAAAAAACGTTTTATGAGAACGAAAATCACTCACCTCATAATGGTTTAATTTTTGCATTTCTTGAATTGTATGCTGTTTTAAAAACCGATTTAAATAAACTGACCTACAAACATTTAGACTTCTTTTACGCTAAAGTTTTAGGCCAAAAGCCTAAAAACGGAAATCCAGATTCACTCTTCGTTTATGCCATTTTAAATCCTGATTACCAGGAAGTTTTTCTGGACCAGGATACCATTTTACATGCGGGACAAAACGCTGCAGGTTTTCCCGAAAAATATAAAATTGACCAAGGGATTCAAGTAACCTCTGCTTCCATAAATAAATTAATCACGCTATATGTTAGCAGAAATCCACTGGTAGATGTTTATTCTCAATTTAGATTAGTTTCAGGAATTTACGGGAAAGAAATAAATGATACAACTGATTTTGAAGCGTTTGCATCCTTGGGTGAAGAACAACTATTCTTAGGAGAGGAAGAAAAAACAATGTCGGATATAAAAATTGGTTTTGCCATTTCATCCCCGACCTTAAGATTATGCGGTGGTATCCGATCCATCACTATATCTTTTTATTTCTCTCCAGAATCGATTGACAAGTTAACTTTTCTGCTCCTTGATATTGCGGAAAAAAGACATATTAAACCTGAAGAGGTTTTTCACGAAGTTTTTGCTCACGCTTTTACCATATCATTAACTGCGGAGGATGGTTGGATATCTCCAAATAGTTATCGTGTCATGACACCTTCTGATTGGACAAAAGATCCAATTACCCTTACTTTCGACCTAGATGAATCTATTCCTGCTATCATTCCATTTAATGAAGAGATTCATCTTGGTAATTATAATTCATTACAACCCATTGTTCGTATTTTTATGAGTGGTGGGCTTACCACTCACCCCTATTCTTATTTAGAAAACATGCACTTAAATGAGATTGAACTTAGGGTTAATGTAAAAAAGCTAAAAAACATAACCTTATTTAACCATTTAGGAGACATAGATTTTTCAAACCCTTTCCCCCTTTTAGGCCCCATTCCTAATATCGGGTCCTATTTTATTGTTGGAAGCACTGAATTATTTTCAAAAGATTTAGACGATTTAAAAATAGCCTTAGAATATCAACCCTTAGGCCTCGATGGTGGGACATTTATTTCACATTATGAGGCTTATCAAAAAAATATCGAGGCCAAGTCTTTTACTGTAAGTCTTACAGCCCTTTCCAATTTTGAATTTAATCCTGAAAATCGTGTTGAAGCACAAAAATTTTCCTTATTCAATGCAGAACCCATTGAAGGTATTATTGAAAACGTAGCCTTTGATCAGATTGATTTTTCCAAACTTCAAATCCAACCAAATTACAACCTATCAGAAGAAGTGACGGAGCAGTATAACAGCGAAAAGCAAACAGGCTTTCTTAAATTTACTTTATCAAACCCTCCCATGGGTTTTGGTTTTGATTTGTACCCTAAAATTTTTGTAAGTGCAATAACTGAAAATGCAAAACCAAATTCCTTGCTTTCCGGAGAAAAGCCAGCAAAATTGGTCCCAAATAACCCCGTTTTTCCAATAGTTTCCGATTTCAAAATATCCTATTCATCTACAAGCAAATTCCAGTTTGATGAAAGAAAACTATATGAAAATAACCCGGCTAAAGGGGAGAAAATTTACCATTTACATCCTTACGGCATAGAAAATATATTTTCAGAAGGCAAACCCAAAAGAAAACAAATAATACCAAGCTTACCTGAAGAAGGGTATTTATTTATAGGCATCGAAAATTTAAATTTACCCCAGCATTTAAACCTATTGTTTCATACAAAAAGAAGTGAACAATGGGAAATTGGCCATAATCCTGAGGTTAAATGGCAATACCTTTCCCGCGAAGAATGGATTGATTTTGAACAAGATGGTATCTTAAATGATGGAACCAGAAACCTCATGGTCACTGGTATAATTAGTTTTGCACTTCCCTCAAATTTGACAAAAAATAATAATATTTTATCCGGTGAAAATTATTGGCTTAGAGCAGTAACCAGACAAAAAGCAGATTTATTTAGTAAAATAATTACTATTTATACCAATGCAACTACTGCAACTTATCAATATACCCCAGATTCATCAAATCATCCAATTCAATTACCAGCAAATAGTATAAGTGAAATTTTTATACCGATAGAAGGAATCATGAATGTTATTCAACCCTTAGATTCCTTTAATGGCACCCATCATGAATCCGATGATATTTTTCATACTAGAGTAGCGGAACGAATTAGGCATAAAAACCGATGTTTGACGAGATGGGATATTGAACACATGCTATTAAATAGATTTGATGAATTAAATCAAGTAAAATGTATTGGATATAATAGTCATGAAAGTTTCATTTCAAAAGGAGAAATTGTCATCGTTGCCATACCAAAAGTAAATGGTGAAAAACAATTTTATGAACCTAAATTAAATCCAGAGCTCATAGAAGAAATTAGATCTTTCATCACTGCCCACACTAGTCCTTTTCTAAAGCTTGAAATTAGAAATCCTAGTTATGAATATCTCAGACTAAAGGCAAAAGTAATTTTTGAAGGTAAATCAACAGGTCGTTTTATCAGAGAATTACAAAAAGATTTACTCCAATTCATATGTCCCTGGTTCTACAATGACAATGTGGACGCTTCTTTAGGTGGTTCAATTAAAAAATCTGCCCTAATACAATTTGTTGAATCCAGACCCTATGTAAAATTTGTGACCGGACTTTCAGTCATTCAATTACAAATGAATGATAATGGCCTATATTTATTAAAAGACACAGCTTCAGATATAGAATCAACAGATAGTTTATTAAAAGGCGGAACCCCTTGGTCTGTTTTAATACCAAGTTTTTCTAATGACATTTCCATATTGGAAAAACCCAAATTTTATGCTCCTGAACCTGCAGACCTCTCTGATTTCCGCATTGGTAACACCTTAGTCATTGCTTCTGATAATCCTCCATCGACGGATAACTTAGAAATTAATGATAAAAATGAAATGTTAAATGGAGCAAACCAATATCCTGTTTTATTCACCCTCAATTTTTAATTAATCATGGCTATTTTAAATAGGATAACCTTGAAAAATTTCTTTAGGAAAGGTAGTGTTCCTACAGAAACTAATTTTGCTGACTTGATTGATTCGTCCATTAATATTGTGGAAGATGGTATTGGAAGGAGTGTGGAAGATGGCTTTCGGATCGCTCCTATGGGTTATTCAAAAAGACTTCTCTCTTTTTATGAAAATTCACAAAAATCAAATCCAGACTGGTTTATTAGCTTAAATGATGGAAATTCAAAAGGATTAACTTTTCATCAATCAGATAATGATCATAGACTAGTACTAAGAAATGGAGGAAATATTGGCATTGGCATTTCAAACCCAACCTCAAAATTAGAAGTAAAGGGATGCATTGGGATGGATGCCAGAAAGGGAACTTTTGTTGAGGGACAAGTTCCGGGTGATGCCAAATGGCATGATATTATAGCTGAACTTGATGAGATACATGCCTTTGAGGTCATGGCACAAATTAGTGGAAAAAAAGGAAGCGGTCGTTATGCCATAGCCCATGCTTTTGCCTTAGCTACTTTCGGTGGCTATTTGTCAAAATGGTCGATTCGAAAAACTGCTGCCAATTATGGTGGATTTTTAAATCAACTACAATTCAGATGGACTGGATCCGTTAATAATTATGCCCTACAGGTCAGAACCAGAAGACATTATGGCTTAAACGATCAAAATGCAGAACCTTATCAAATTAAATTTCACGTAACAAAACTTTGGTCTATCTCAGAATAAAGTCTAAAAAGTATAATGAAAAAAGCACAAACGGTAAGTAAAGATAATTATGAACAACCATCCCTTGACTATGAATGGTTGAGGGAAAAAGCGCTATATTTTTCTCAGCAATTTTCTGGAAATATTTGGACAGATTATAATTATCATGACCCAGGTGTTACCTTTATGGAGCAATTGTGCTATGCTATAACTGATTTAGCCTACAGAACGCAATTTCCAATAACAGATTTATTATATATTCAAAATGATAAAGACCATAAAAAATCAGACAATTTATTATTCCAACCTTCTCTAATATTTCCATCAAGTCCCATTATCATTAATGATTATAGAAAATTGTTAATTGGGAAAATTCCAGAAATAAAAAATTGTTGGATACATCCTATAAAAGACGATGGAGCTGGTTATCAAGGTCTTATAGATATTTTAGTTCAGGCTGGAAAGGAACTGAAGACAGAAGAAAAAGAAGATCTAATCATTAAAATTAAAAATGAATTCAATGCAAACAGATTAATTGGCTTTGATATCAATAAGATAATAATTATGAAAGGGGTAAAAATAAGCCTCCATGGTAAAATTCAAATCGATCCTGATGCCGTTGGTGAATTATTGTTAGCTCAAATTTTTTCAAAAATCAATGAATTCTTAAGTCCTGAAATAAAATTTCAACATCCTGATGATTTATTGAAAGAAGGGATAAATCCAGATATTATTTTTCAGGGACCTTCACTTCCTTATGGATATTTAGATGATACCGCTTTAAAACCAGCAGTAAATGGAATTTATTTATCAAGAATAAAAGAAATGATTGCTGATGTTCTTGGTGTGAAATATGTTGAAGAACTAAGTTTAATGAAAAATGAGGTTCGATGTCATGAAAATTTAATAACCTTTGAAAACGATGAATTTCCTATTCTTGATAAAAATTTATTGCAAAATGAATATTCAGGAAATAATATAATCATATTAAAGAATAATCTTCAATATAAAACTGATCCACAAACCACGCAGCAATTTTTCAATTCACAAATCGCAGATAGTTTTCAAAACTATAGAACACCAAAAATAGTTTCGCAAGAAATTATTCAGGGACGGTTCAATGCGGAAGAAATCAAAGCTTATTATTCTATTCAAAATGAATTGCCTGATATTTATGGGCTTAGAGAAAGTTCTTTACCATCATCTGCATCTAATCAAAGAAGGGCGCAAGCCTTCCAACTTAAAGCTTATTTAACGTTTTTCGAACAAATATTAGCGAACTATTTAGCTCAATTAGTAAATACTAAAAAATTATATTCCATAAATCCCGAGTTAAATCAATCCTATTTTTTCCAAATACCTCATGATATTCCACAGCTAAATAAAATAGTGACTGGCGAAAATTTAGATCAGTATGAAAGAAATCTAGAAAAAATAAACGCGGAGATGGATCCATTTTTTGAAAGAAGAAATAGGATACTTGATCATTTGTTAGCTCGATATGGAGAATCATTCCCAGATGATATATTGAAAAAATTTGAAAACCTACGCGGTTTATCCTCAAAAGAAGCTATTGAAAAAGAAATGATTCTTGCAAAGATTCGATTTCTTGAACAAATTTTAACTATTGGATATAAAAGGGGTGTTGGCTTTAACTACTTGAAACCATCCTGGGACACTAAAAATATTTCGGGTATTGCTCAAAAATTAAGTCTTCTTCTTAATATAAAAAACCTGGAAATAAAATCATTAGTTAAACCACTTCTTCAGCATGCAAGTATCAATAAAGAAGTTAATCTAAGGCAAAGTTGGGTTAACGATACCTTATTACTTGAAAATAATCAAAAATTAGAGGTTCTAAGATTAAAAGATGGAGCTTATGAAAACGATAAAGTATTTTTCTATGCTGAAAAAAGTGAGTTAATTCATGATTTATTTCTTCACGGTATTTCAAATCAATACTATAAACTAGTTCGAACAGGTTCGTATCCTAATTTTCTTTACCATTTAATTTATAAAAGTCCTCAATTAAATATTGAAACAGTAATATTTGAATCACAAGAAGAAAGTCATTGTCTTAATATATTAAATAAGGCAATGGAACGCTTTATTTCTTTAAACCAGCTATGTGAAGGTTTTCATCTCATAGAACATATTTTACTTAGACCGCTGGAAGCTTTAATTTATTCCTTATATTTTTATGACGAAAAAGGTGAAATATACCTTACAGGAACAACCTCAAATAATATCGTTAAACTGAAAAATTTAGTCGAGGATTTTCCATTTATAGGCTTGAAAAAGGAAAATTATGGCATCATTGAATTAGTGCAACAAACTAAATATCAAGTTGTCCTTTATAATGATCGGAATGAAATAATAGGCAAGATTCAAAAGGAGTTTTACTCCACTTTCGTTGCTGAAAAAGAAATGGAAATGGCTATTCAATACTTTCAGGATATTGTTGAAGGTAGAAAAGAATTGGAATCATCTTTTGAAATTTTACAGGAATCATCTCCAGCTACCATGTTCCCCCTTACCTTTGAATTTTCCAATGCCTCAAGCATAGTTTTTCCAAATTGGCCAGCAAGATTTCAAAATGAAGATTTTAAAAGTCTCTTAAAAGAGACACTAGATAATTTAATTCCTGCTCATTTTAATTTTAAATTATATTTCATTGATATTGAAAATATGAGCATTTTTGAAGCAGTTTATCAAAAATGGCTGGAAGAAAAACAAAAATTAAATCCTGATTTTAATTCCTTGGATAATCTTTCCCTGCAACTTGTTCAGCTTATACTTTCCTACGGTTAGAAAATAATCAACAATGAGTATTAAGGATGGACATACAATTGAGAAACTAATTTTTGATATTCAAATTCCTAATGAAAAACAATTTAATTATATCTCTGATTTAATTTCTAGCATAACAGAACATGAATTAAATGCAGTAATAGATGTACTATTAAATAAATATAATATTCAAGATCAGACTATTCGTATTCCAGAAATAACATTGGATCTTGGGAATATTTCTGAAACAGATACCAGGAACCATATAATTTCCGAGTTTAAAAATGGCTTGGAAAAATGGTTTGAAGAAAAATTCTTTAATAAAAATTATAAAACAGATAAGGAGATTAAAACATTTTCGTTATCCGAAAGAGAATTTAATCTGATTAAACATTTTATAACCCATGGAAATATTCCCTGGTGGGGTGTTAATCCACCATTTTTACCAGATGAATCATTAAAAAAATATATTAGGGAAGAAAGTATTAAAACTAAAAACCTTATTTTCACCTTAGGGAAAAACAAGGCAACTAGAAAAAGAATTGTTTATCAATTTAAAGATGAAACCTTATATCAACTATTTGGAATTTTAAGTCCCCGACCATCTTCTTTTTTTAAACAATACGCTACCGATCTAACTGAAATTCATCAGAAGCAAAAAGTGGTTGAGGAAGAAGACCGCGCCTTCAAAAAAGTTTTACAAGAGCTTATACTCACTTATTTAATTTCACATACTGCTACCAGTATTGACCAAACTTCTTTTTTTAAAAAGCAGCTGCTGTTACTTTCAAAACAATATGGTATTTCATATAAGACCATATTGGATAGAATTAATGAGGCAATCAAAACACTTCCTGAATCATACCCACAAACATTTGGCATCAAAAGTATAGTTAAAGAACTTTTGAAAAAAGATTTTCTGACTATTAACTTACCCAAGACTTCAAAAAACCTAGATTTTAAAGAATATAATGAATTACTATCCCTTTTTTATACATCCAATCCCAATCAATTAGTAGGAAAATATAAATCAAAGAAAGAAAGAGACCATTTAATTCGTCTTATGCTACGCCAAAATAAGCAGAGAACCTTCCAATTATTAAGTGCTATACACAGAAAATTTAATGTAAGTAAAATACATACAGCTTCCCTTTTTTCAGAAGGTTTACTACTCGAAATGATGGAAATATGGCACCAACCTCATTTAGAAATGGCAAATTCAATGATTGATTCTTTTAAATATTTAAACCAAAAATTTTTTATTTTTTCAGATAGTAATGTTAATGTTAGGGGTATTATCTATTCCCATATTTTATCTCATTCCTTTGCAGAAAAGAAAATAAGTAGTATAACTGCTTCTCAGATTATTAAAAATATTACCAAAACATATAGGCTAAATAAAGAATTTTTAATTAGACAATTTTATTTAGCCTCACTCTCCTATTCACCAAAAATAAAAAGCAACCTTTTAATTCAAATTTTAAAAGATGAACAAATTTCAAACATAGATTTCCTTAATTATGACAAACTAAATTTTTTTCAATTAAAAAATATTCTAGGAAAATATTTGAGTGTAAATTTTCCTTTATTTGAAGAGTTCATTAAAAATGTTACCACTATACATCCTTCCTTAAAGATATTTGTTAGCCAACCTGCTTTCTATATTATTTTGATAAACAAATGGATGGAAAAGCCAGAACGAAACGAGCATTTCCCAAATTTTGTCGGTGAGTTAATAACATTACTTAGTCAAAAAATACCCCTCGAAAGAAGTGATTTTTATCAATCTTTACTTTTAAATAAAAAAGCTATTTCAACAAAACTTTTTAAAGCCATTCAACAAGTATCAATAAACGAAAGAGACATTTCAGCAGGGGGTATCAAACATATTTTATCTGACCCAAAAAATTATGATAAACTTGAACTTCCACAATTAAATAATTTATTTAACACCTTACTAAAAGAAAATTTCCCTTTATTTGAAGAGTTTATTAAAAATGTTATTATTATTTATCCTTCCCTAAAGATATTTATTAGCCAACCTGCTTTCTATATTCTTTTGATAAATAAATGGATGGAAGAGCCCGAACGAAACGAGCATTTCCCCTATTTTATAGATGAGTTAATAACTTTACTTAGTCAAAAAATACCCATTGAAATCACTGATTTTCAACAAGCTTTGCTTTTAAATAAAAAAGCTATTTCAGCAAAACTGTTTAAAGCCATTCAACAAGGTTCAAAAGACGATAGGGATATTTCAACGGGAGGTATCAAACAAATATTTTCCGACCCAAAAAATTATGATAAACTTGATCTTCCACAGTTAAAGAATATACTTTCAAAGTTACTAAAAGGTAATTACCCCTTATTTGAAGAATTCATTAAAAAGGTTTTTAGCATTTATCCATTGTTAAAGTCTTTTATAAATCAACCAGCTTTTTATATATTTCTAATAAACATCGTTTTATTAAATCAATCCGATATATATAAAATCGACCATTTTTTATTAAAAGTAATTTCGAAATTAGCTAATAAATCAAAAACACCCTTAAAAACATTTATTTATCCATTATTAAAAACCAGCAGTGTTATACCAGATAAATTGACAAAAACATTAAGATTGGTATATGAGACTATATTAGAAAAAAATCCAACTTATGCAGAAACGGTAGAAACGGCATTTAAAGCGGCTGAATCTATTGAAAAATTAATCGATATTTTAGGTAATTCACTGTTTAACGAATTTATAGTAAATGAAGACACTGACAAAACTTCTCTTTTTTTAGAAGTTTTACTGGTGCAAAGAGAGCTTGTTTTAGAGAGGTTATTTGAGCACAAGTTTAATCCAACCATTTCCTTTTTATTAGTAAATGGATTACCAGAAGAAGCCCTTCAGTTTCTTCAAATGAGCATTACCGGAGAATCTTATAATGAATTAATCAATGCCTCAAACGATTTAAAAAATTGGTTTAGCCGATATAATATTATTAAACTACCGAGAAATAAAATAGGTTTATGGGTCAAACAAAACACATTACATTTTATTCTCTTGAATGAAAGAAGTGAATTTAAAGCAGCGGATTATTATCAATTTATTTTAGAAAAACTACAAAAAGAGAGAATTCTACAATTAAAAGAACTCGATAAAACGATAGATAATTTACCTTTTGCCTTTCAAAGTGAAATATTAGATCTTATTTCTGAGCAAAATAAAATGCCTCTACCAAAGGCCTGGAGAGACAATCAATTTTACAATGACATTCTAATTCATTACTTATTAACAGGAAAAATTCAAGGATGGTTAGATAATCCTTATTTGGAGATAAAAGAACTATATTATATTTTCAATGAAGCACTTAAATCTGAAAATATATCTTTGATCAAAGGCATTTTAGCTATACCAATGACCAATAATATAATTACCAGAATGTTTTCATTGCTGGGAAGAACGGATCCATTAGTTATTATACAATTAATTAATAAAATATTTCCACAAAAGTCAATCCTTTCATTTTATCAATCAGTGAATAAAATAACTGAAGGTTTAAATATTTCCAGTGAAATAAAAAAATCCATTTTTATTGTTTTCATGCAAAATAAAATGTGGACGATAATTAATCCAATCCTTCGATCTGAAATGATAGCAGATGGAATAAATAAAATATATAATACCAAAATAAAATTAGATGAAGCTGAAATAATAGGACAATCATTTAAAATAACCTGGTTACAATACTATTTGGAATCTGGTTTTTGGCCAGAAGGATTTCCTGAAGAAAATATTTCTACTTATTTAGCATTTTTAAAGTCCAGAGTTCTTGAAAACCCCATTTTACTTTTAAATATCACAGAAAATCTGCCTTATCATTCATTTCACCAAAACATCCTAAGGAAAATATTTTCATCTAAAGAGATTGCATTTATTTTCAAAGAAATTGTAAAGTTAAAAAATATAACCTCCATAAGCCTAGAGAATATAGTAGAAATATATCTTTTAAAAGGTACCAAATATATCAATGAAAAAAAATTAGAAATACTCTTTGACAGTTTATTAAGCCTCCTGCTATTTGAAAGAAACCAAAATATTAATATTGATAATCAATTAATTAGTGATTTGGGAAATACTATCCCTGAAATTAACTTTATTGAAAAACCAAATATCAAAACGCAATCCTCTTCATCTGACTGGGACAAAGAAATTGCCTTACTTGATTATTATTTAACTTATGGATCTATTCCAATAGAACACCCCTATTTTGATGCTGAAAAATGGCCTTTACTTATAGAAAATCTCAAAATTAATGCACCAAGAAATTTGATGTACAAATTACATTTTTGGTCAAAAACACCTTATAAAATCAATAGATTACTTGATTTAATTTCAGAAGATACCGCAATCTCATTAATTTCCTTAATTAACAGTGAATTATATGAACAAATAATTTTTTTAGAAAAGTTGATCGGACACGTTTCAGGAGAAAATTTAAGACAAAAATTAGGTTTTAAGGATGGAAAAACTTTTATAAAAAACATTCTATTTATGTGGAGTAAAAGTCAAAAAATACAACCATCTCCAATACCAATTATTTATCTTTTCTTTACGATGTACATAGAAAAGAAAAGAATTCAGCCAAACATACTCTTAGCACTCATTGTAGAAAAAGTAAAAAATGTTTCATCCAAACAGATTAATGTAATTAAATCCTTACAAAAATATGCTAAGGATACTCATATTGAAAAAAAGATAAAAAAGGAAGCTCCTGTCATTCCAGAAGGTTTGCCTCCCGAATCAATCTATATTGCAAACGCTGGATTAATATTATTATGGCCATTTTTAGGTCGCTTTTTCCGAAGGTTAAATTTAGTAGGCGCTAAAGAATTTATTGATGAAAGCAGCAGAATGAGAGCTATTTTATTGATTCAATATTTGGTAACCGGTAAAAAAGAGGCACCCGAATATGAATTAGCTTTAAATAAATTATTGTGTGGTGCTGAAATGGATTTAGAAGTAGATATGGAAATAGAAATAACTGAGGAGGAAATAAATTTATCAAATTCTCTTTTAACAGGTGCCATTACCAATTGGGAAAAGTTAAAGGGAACGCGTATAGGAACCTTTAGAGAAACCTTCCTTCAGCGTAATGGGTCTCTATACTATATGAATAATCGTTGGGAATTGAAAGTTGAAAAAAAAGCATACGACCTCTTACTTGAAACACTTCCTTGGGGAATTCAAATGATTCAAATGAGTTGGATGAAGGAACGATTGGTTGTTTTATGGAGATGAATTTAACTTCCCCCTATGTTGTATAAAATTCTAATAAAAATTTGCCTTCCCCTTTGAGGATAAAAGGGAACGAGTCCATTTAGCGTCCCAGGCTCCATAGATCCTATAGCTGTTCTGATTCCAGGGTGGTAATAAGTTTCATGATCCGGATATAAAATATTCATATCCAAAAGGTTATTTATAATAAGTGAAAATCTGATTCCTTGTAAATTCCTATTTGTATAATTGAAAGTTGTATTAAAAATTAAATAGGCTGGAATATTATTTCCATAATAACCAAGATTTTTAGGTGCTGTAGTACCTTCTCCAACTGGTTTTTCACCCACAAAATTTGCATAAAAATGATTTGAAAAAACATGGCTTTTTCTATTTAGTCTATAGGTTAAGCCCAAATTTGCACTTTGAGAGCTAATATCTGCAATTCTTATATTTTTTTTAAGGGCATCTTGGGTTTGTTGAAATGGTAAATTAAATGTATGGTTAAAAAATAAAGCCCATTTTTTATCAGCAAAACTATAATTAATATTAAATAAACTACCATTAACTTGGTAAACACCAGCATTCTGATTTTGATTATTATAGGGTGGTTCATTAATAGCAACTGAAGCTACAGCATCTTTAACATAATAATGGAATAATATAAAATTCCAACGCAAATTATTATTTTGATGTACTCCATTTAAAGAAAGGTCAAAATAGTCAATTTTTTCAGTAGTCAATGCTGGATTAGGTTTTCTATTATTCCCAGTAGAGAATTTATTAAAAAGAGAAACATTTTGAATACCATGAGAATACACCATTTTTGTAGAAATATGTTTTCTTAGATAAACTAAAGCAAGTCGAGGAGAAAACTCATATCCAAAACCACCTTTAGACCGAATCCTGTTATAATCTATCCTATTTCCAAAGGATAGATTTAGTTTTTCAGGAATTATTTTATAAGTGCCTGAAAAATAAAAAGCGAGATCAAGGACACTGTAAACATTACCTCCACCTGCATCTATACTTGTAAAAGTTCCTTTCTCTTGTGCATTAGAACCACCATCCTGAAGCAAACCATTTTCATCCTTTGGATAATCAGAATAATACAAATAATCTCCTAATTGGCGACTAAATCTAAACTCTAAGCCTCCCATAATATTTATGCGTTCATTTTGATAAAACGCACGAAAATCATTCCTGAATAATTGGGTATCATAGTAATAAAATAAATTTCCATAACCTTGCCTCGCAGAATTTGGAAAACTAGTTGCTAACAAGGAATCAGGATATAGAAAATGACCTAAGTTTAAACCAAGTGATTTATTTCCCAATAAAGAATAGTTCACCCTGACAGAAGATTTATCTAATTTATTGTTTGTAAAAGAGGTAATATTTGAGAATGAAAAACGATTATATGTTTTATTAAACATAGAATAAAAAGTAGCGTTTGAAACTGCCCATCTACTCCCATTATTTGTTCCAGCATTATAAATGTCCTGATAAAAACCTAAAGATTCTGATGTTTTCCAGGCTCGAACGCCCAATACAAGATTTGGAAATCCGACTTTTATACCAATATATGTATCATTCATCCTATTGGAATAACCTGAAGGTTGACCATTTACCAATCCTGTATATGCCTGTTTATCTAATAATCTGGCTTGATTTACGCCCGCCTGAGTTAATTTAATACTATCAATTAAACCCGTTTTATTTTTAAAAAGCTGATAATTAGGGTTATTATTTTCTAATTTAAATAAATCTGCAAATGCTGCGGGTGTGTAAGTTACAGGATTTCCATTATTAATTAATGTGATTGGTTTTGTCAAATTTAAATGATCATAGTTTAACTGATCAATATCCGCTGGGGCATAATCAAAGCTTTCATTATTTGAGTCATATCGTTGGTCACTCTGAAAAGATTTAAAAGTAAAGGTTGTATTTATGGTTGCATCCTTTTTAAATCCAATCGTAAAATCAGCATCCCGAGTGCCATAGCTACCTCCTAAAACAGTTCCATTTAAATAAAACGGATTTATTTTAGGTGCCACTTTAGCATCTGTTGATTTTTCCGGGAAAGGAATAATTTCACCCGTGTCATAAGTTATAATATTTATTGTTCCAACGAATGCCCGTGGACCATACATCGTAGATGAAGGACCGTACAGTATTTCTATCGCTTTAATATTGGAAAGTGGATACTGTCTGGACATATAAACCCAATTTGACCAGGTATCATTTTCTTCAATGCCATTAATCATAAATAAGGTTCGCTCTGTATTTTCCTGCCGAAATCCCAGTTGATATATATTTGCATAATTCACCCCATAATATTTAGTAATATCAAATCCCGGGAGATTGGAAAGGACATCAATTAAATCAACATATCCACGCTCTACTATTTCGCTCCTATTAATGATTAATACACTTGCTGGAGCAACCCGTATATCTTCCGCTTTTTTTGATACTGCACTAACTGTAATCGTTTGATTTTCTGATAATATTTGCTGTAATAACTGATCAAAAATAAAATGCTGAACAGGACCTTTATAATCTGGATTAGATTGAATAATTCTTTTTATATATTTTCTGGCTAATAAAATTGAATCTTCGGCAATTGAAATAAGGGAAAGCAAACGATAAGCATCATTCGTTAATTTTATATTTTCAAATTTTCTTTCTGAAAAACATTGAAAAACTTGTTTTTTAGCTTCTACAAACAGACCAGATTCAAAATCTTGTGTTGCTGAATTTATAATTTCTTGAACATCTTGGGAGATACAAAATCCTGGAATAAATAAAATGCCACAGACAACAAGCATTAAAACCTTTAAACTTCTAAACATTTTTAATACGTTTTTATTTATTTTAAGAGGTGTCTCACATTAAAATCTATTTTCCTGATTATGAAGGAGTCGATTAATTTCCTTTTTAATTCAGCTATAAAAATACTATATTAATTATTAAAAATTTTACCTTCTTTTGCATACTCTCTTTTTATTCCAAGCAGAACATCTTGATTTGTAATTATTTTTGAATTATTTTTTCTAGCATTTAACCAGGCAAACTGAACTGCATTATTAATAAAACCGCCTGCTATTTCATAATCATTAGCCAATTTTAAAACATCCACTTGATTTTCGCCAGGCAATCGAGATAATGCCTTCTCCCATAATTTTTCTCTTTGGCTAATACCAGGGATTTTAAAATAAACAATAGATTGAAAACGACGAAGGAAAGCACTATCAATATTAGGTTTAAAATTAGTTGCCAGGATAATTAAACCTTGAAAATCTTCAATTCTTTGCAATAAATAAGAAGTTTCCTGATTGGCATATTTATCTTTTGCATCTGTCATTTCAGTCCTTTTACCAAAAAGGGCATCTGCTTCATCAAAAAATAAAATCCAGTTTTTATTTTCTGACAATTGAAATAAGGAGGAAAGATTTTTTTCCGTTTCTCCTATATATTTAGAAACAATCTGCGACAAATCAATTCGATAAACATTTTTGCTACATTCATTACCCATTAAAGTAGCTGTCAAAGATTTACCTGTTCCGGGAGGTCCATAAAAAAGTACTCTATAACCTTTCATCCAACCAGAATGTTTAACACCATTCCATTCAGGATTATCTTTTTGATTAATCCAAACCTTAATCGTTTCAATTTCATCATACGCGTTGGTATCCAAGACTAAATCATCCCAGGTTAAGGAAGAATTTAATATTCTGGCTGGAAATTTTGAACTAAAAGGAGGTTCATAGTCATTACCAGAGGTTAACAAAGACAACGTTTCTTCAGAAATTGATAGTAACCCACTTAGTCGAGGTTCTCCCAATTTTGATTCTTCAAGTCTTAAGATATTAAAACTATAAAAAATATGGGTTTCATCAAATATATTAGCAGCCGTGGTCCGAGCTAAAAGATTATTACCTGCAAGTAAAAAAATGGCTGTTTCACCTGTTGGTAAAAAACCATTATGATTTTGACCTGCTACACCACCAAAAATTGTGTAAAATCTGCCTATAATAGCATCTTTAATTAAAAGTGAATCCAATATTTCTGGCTTTATATGCGGAATTAAACATAATAATAAAACAAGCCGTTCTCCAAAATTAAGTTGGTAATGATGTACAAATTTGGCATAAACACTTTCCTCCTCTGATAATTCTGGTGCAATATGAAGTTGATATGGATCTTCTAATTCACTATTGAAAAATTGAGCTATACGAGCCTCTAAAAACATTTCAAACCATTTTAATTCCTTTTCAATCGTTTGAATATTTTGAACAAGCGCATTATTTGTCATAAAAGTGTTTGCATTTAGAGTAAAAGTAAGAAATTAGCGTTAATATTTAACTATGAAAGAATTAAAGGAAATTATAAATGCGTACGAGTTTGCTAAAAAGAAGGAAAAAAGATTGGCTTTAGCTACCCTTGTACACTTAAATGGATCTTCTTATAGAAGACCCGGTGCCAGAATGATTGTCGATGAAGCAGGACAACTAACAGGGGCAATTAGCGGTGGTTGTCTCGAAGGGGACGCCTTGCGTAAGGCCGTTTATTGCATTCATCAGCAACAACCTAAATTGGTTGTTTATGATACCAGTGACGAAGAGGATGCCACCATAGGTATTCAACTGGGCTGTTCAGGAATCATTCAAGTTCTATTCGAACCTATACAGGATGATGACCCTTATAATCCAATTGAATTACTTAAGCTGGCCATTCAACGCAGACAAAATGCTGTCCTTGTAACTTTATATGCTTCCAAAATTAAAAATGGTAATCCTGTAGGTACATCTATTCTATTGGAAGAATCAGGATTTTTAATTAACAATACTTCTTTTGAACAAATTCCTATTGAACTTTTCAATGATATAAAAGATACCCTCCTATTAAAAAAATCTACTTTTAAAACCTATGCTGACCCTGACTTTACTTTTAATGCATTTATTTCTTTTGTTGCTCCTCCAATTTCTTTAATTATCGTAGGTGCAGGAAATGATGCCATTCCGCTTCAGATGATTGCAGAAACACTTGGTTGGCAAGTTACTATTGTGGATGGTCGTCAAACCTATGCAAAAATTGAACGATTTTCAGCTTCTTGTCAAATAGTGGTGAGTAAGCCAGAAATGGTGTTAGATCAAATTATAATGGATGAAAAGACCGTATTTGTGCTTATGACGCATAATTATAATTATGATTATGCCATTTTGAAGGCATTACTAGAGAGAAAAGTAGCCTATATTGGTGCCTTAGGCCCTAAAAAGAAATTAGATAATATGATTCTTGACTTACAAAAAGATGGAATTTTCCTAAATGAAGAACAGAAAAATACCCTTTACGGACCTGTTGGTTTAGAAATAGGGGCAGAAACACCTGGTGAAATTGCCTTAAGTATTACTGCTGAAATATTGTCCGTTTTAAATAATAAAAAGGGTGGATCCCTCAGAAATCTTTCTACAGAAATCCACCCTCGATATTTTATTGATTAAAATATATGCCAAAGAAAAAAGCAGACAACTAAAAAATTTCCAAAATAGAAACACTAGTTTAACCAATATTAAAAGGATATTCAAAATTCCTATTTCAAAACAATTAAAAGGATATCCTGTATTACCAGTTTAAAAGCGCCGCACCCCAAGTAAATCCACTTCCGAAAGCAGCCAGACAAACTAAATCACCCTCTTTTATTTTTCCATTCTCCCATGCTTCGCAAAGAGCAATGGGAATAGATGCGGCCGTAGTATTTCCATATTTTTGTATATTATTCCATATTTTATCATCGGAAAGGCCCATTTGTTTTTGGACAAACTGACTAATCCGTAAATTGGCCTGATGAGGAATAAGCATATCAATATCAGATTTATCCAAGCCATTTTTTTTAAGCGCCTCACCAATCACTTCTGGAAATTTTTGTACGGCCATCTTAAAAACAAACTGACCGTCCATAGTAGCAGCCACCTGATTGTTTTTCACCATGTGTTCGGTTACAAAAATACCTCCATAAGGGGTATCAGGAAAACCATAGTCAATTTCAGTTTCTATACGTTCTGAATGATATCCACCATGACAACCAGGACTTAGGGTGGCTAATTTTTCTGCATAAGTTCCATTGGCATGTAAATGGGTAGAAAGAATTCCTTTATTTTCCTTTTCTGTAGGTTGAAGAACCACTGCCCCTGCACCGTCACCAAATATGACCGTTACGTTTCTGCCTTCATTCGAATAATCTAAACCCATGGAGTGCATTTCCGATCCAATGAGTAGAATGTTTTTATACATACCCGTTTTGATAAACTGATCTGCAACTGATAATCCATAGATAAACCCCGAACATTGATTTCGAATATCTAAGGCACCACATTCGGTGTTTGTAATATTTAATTCTCTTTGGACTAAAACGCCACATCCAGGAAAATAATAGTCTGGAGAAAGGGTAGCGAAAATAATAAAATCAATTTCGTCTGGACTAATACCTGCTCTTTCAATAGCAATGGAAGCAGCTTTTGCACCCATCGTTGTGGTAGTTTCCTTGAAATTTGTAGCATACCTCCTTGTTTGAATACCAGTCCGCTCTTGGATCCAGGCATCGTTGGTATCCATTTTTTGTGCTAAATCATCATTTGATATGATATTTTCAGGCAAGTAACTGCCAATTCCAGCAATTTTAGTCTTAAACATGAATCGTTAGGTTTTATTAGATTATAAAAATAGCGAAATTTCACTAATTAAATAAAAAAAACGTAATATGCAGTCTTTTACGACCTAAACTTAAACACCCTTTTCCGATATTACTACGGAAATATGCAAACTAAAATTACAGAAACGTTAAAAAAATATTTTGGATTCGATTCTTTCAGGGAAAATCAGGAAAGTATCATTCAATCTATCTTAAAAGGTAAAGATGTTTTGGCTTTGATGCCTACAGGAGGCGGAAAATCAATTTGTTATCAATTGCCAGCATTAATCATGCCAGGCACAACCCTCGTTGTTTCGCCCCTTATATCGTTGATGAAAGATCAGGTTGGTGGCTTAACCACAAATGGTATTCCTGCAGCCTTTCTAAACAGCAGTCTAACTTCAGGGGTGACAGCACAAGTGGAAGATAAATTTCTAAATGGAGAATTAAAATTACTCTACGTTTCCCCTGAGAAGTTGATTTCTTCCTCCTTTTTCTCCCTGCTTCAAAAAGGAAATATTAATCTTTTTGCTATCGATGAAGCACATTGCATTTCTTCCTGGGGCCATGATTTCAGACCTGAGTATGCAAAACTTGGCTTTATTAAGGACAATTTTCCTCGTATTCCTATTATTTCCTTAACTGCAACAGCCGATAAAATAACGCGTCGTGATATCTTAGATCAATTAAAACTTCAAAATCCTGAAACTTATTTAAGTTCATTCGACAGGCCAAATATTCACCTTGAAGTAAGACCTGCTCTTGATCGTTTTAATCAAATTTTATCTTTTATTAAAAGTAGGAAAGGACAAAGTGGCATCATTTATTGCCTCAGCAGAAAAACAACGGAATCCCTGTCCGCTAAATTAAATGCTAAAGGAATAAAAGCTTCTCCATATCATGCTGGTCTATCCGGTACCGAACGCAGTGATATCCAGGATGCTTTTACTTTTGACAGAACACCCATTATTTGCGCCACCCTGGCCTTTGGTATGGGCATCGATAAATCCTCCATCCGATGGGTGATTCATTACAATATACCCAAAAACATTGAAAGTTACTATCAGGAAATAGGTCGTGCGGGAAGAGACGGTGCTACCGCTATTGCCTTGCTTTTTTATGGTTTTGCAGATATCGGCATACTTAGAGATATCTTAAATGATTCTAAAGGTGAGAAGACGGAATTGCAACTTGCCAAATTAAACAGAATGAAGGAGTATGCAGAAGCGCTAATTTGTAGAAGAAAAATATTATTGGGATATTTCGGCGAATTCCTGCCTGAAAATTGCGGAAATTGTGATGTCTGCCTCGACCCACCAAATTATTTTAATGCAACACGTCTGGCTCAAATGGCACTTTCTGCCATTTTCCGGTTGAATGAAAAAGTAACTCTTTCTATCTTGATTGATGTGCTAAGAGGTTCTCAAAGAAAAGAAATAACAGAAAACAGGTATCATTTAATAAAAACTTTTGGTGTTGGTCGCGATTATCCAACAGAACAATGGTATTATTATATAACCCAATGGATTAATATGGGATTTATTGAAATAGCATACGATGCAGGAAACGTATTACGTTTAGGAAGTGGAAGTAAAGAGGTGCTATTTGAAAATAAAGAAGTTCAATTAGTGAAAATGCTAACTATCGCTCAGAGAAAAGAAAGGGAATCTTTAAAAGATTCTGCTTCAACTAAGAAAACCCAACAATTCGATAATTTATATAATATCCTGGTTCAGGTACGTTTCAGTCTTTCCCGTTCTGCCGGAATTCCTCCTTACCAAATTTTTCCAGATAATGCATTGATGGAAATGACGAGTAAAAAACCTTTAGATCATAACGATTTAATGGAAATTACAGGCGTGAGTGAGGCAAAAGCATTAAACTACGGTCAGGCCTTTTTATCTGCCATAAGAGAATTTTTAGAGGGACAGCCTAATAATAATCCTGGAATCACCCATTTATTAACTTATCATCGGGTTTTGGAAGGAATGGATTTAGAAGAAATTTCTCGCATTAGAAAATTGGCCCTTACCACCATACAAAGTCATGTTGTTAAACTTTATTCCGAGAATCATCCTATTGATATTTATTCATTTCTAAGCAAAAGTGAAATAAATTTAATGCTGTCTGAACCTGATGTTTATCTTAAGGAAGTTCTACTACACGATTTATTTGAAAAATGGAATGGTGCGTTTTCCTATTTTCAAATAAAAATATTATTTGCTTATCTTAAAAAAATGAAACCTTAGTTTTATAAAACTTAATTTGATGATTGGGGTATCCGATTTGGATAATCAGTTATTATTCCATCTACACCAAAACGAACTAGTTTTTTCATCTGTTCTGTTTCATTCACCGTCCAAGGGATAATTTTCATTCCCAATCTATGACAATCTTCAACAATTGATTGGGTTACTTTTTCAAAATGAGGACTATAAATTGATGGCGTAAATCCCAATTTTTCAATCTGCTGTTGAACAATTTCCACCTTTTCAACTAAATATGCTAAAACCCAATCTTTTTCTTTTTCATGCAAATATCTTAGTGCGCGAGGATCAAAAGATTGAATGCAAGCCTTATCCTCTAATTTTAATTTTATAATTTCCTTCCTTACAATTTCAGCAAAAACTTGAACCTCTGGGGTGAAAATGCCATCATAAGAGGGGCTGGATTTTATCTCAATATTAAAAATAGGCATGGGTCTTTTAGATGCTTTACAATATCTTTCTACCTCTTTTACTACTTCACTCAATAATGGTTTATAAGAAAAAACGGCCAATTGTTCCGGGAATAAACGGTTACCTCTGCTTCCACAGTCACATTTTTTAATCTCCTTATAATCCATTTTATAAAGATTATATTTTTCATTTTCATTCATTGAATTTCCATAGGAATCATAACATATTTTAGCGTTAAGCCATGGTTCATGGGAAACTACCACTTTTCCATCGGCTGAAATGACGACATCTAACTCCAGCGTTTTGATGTCTGAAAATGATAACGCTTTTAAAAATGCTGGCATCGCATTTTCTGGTGCAAGACCTCTTGCACCTCTATGTCCTTGCCAATCAATTTCTTTTTCAACTATCCCTTGTGCTATGGAAGAAGAAATAACACCCATGAAAAAAACGAACATCCAAATGTTTCTCATCTTACGAAAATTTATGCAAATTTAGACAATAATGGATGTAATATTACCAAACCTTATAAATCTCAACGTTAAGTTTTTATCAATCTATTTTTTAAAACAAGGCTATATACCTTCGTTCTATTATAATATTATATACCTCGTTACCAATTAAATTTCCAAAATCAACAAAATTAAAGAAAAAAAAAACATCCCCCATTTTATAATTCTATTTCCAAATAAGTCTAAGCTTAATATTTTGTTCTTTTTCAACGACATACTTTTTAAGTATAAACAAAGAAGCATCTGATCCTTTGAGTTCAAAAACAATTTGATCCACAAAAATTTCTTTTCCATCATTCATCAACCAATCACCAGTAGCATAATTTATTTCAGAACCCAGCCATTTATAAGAAAGCTGTAATTGAAAAATAATTGGGTTAAAAATAAACCTAATACCTTCAACCTTTAACTCCTTATTCATTTTAACCTCTGTTTCAATCTTTAATAATTTCTTAAGAAATAGTATGGCTTGGTGTGGATTTATCCTTCCATATCCAAAATAATGACTGTGTCCAAGCTTATAATGGCCATCTTTAGAACTAATTTTATCGGAAGTCATATTTAACAGCGGTCGAATATGCCTGTTTTTCAAAGCTGGAAAAACGCTTAAAATGATTGCCAGGCAACCTGCAACCCCAGGACAAGAAGCGGAAGTACCTCCAAAAGTACCTACATAATTTCCCTCTGGATTATACCCTTGAATATTAGATCGGTCAGTTGTCCAAATTCCATCTGATATTTCAAATTTATCAGAGGAA
>Ga0304730_1000164_pt1 | contig 60121 bp, 53 predicted proteins | sample M_130628_MF_Meta_FD_190474 | JGI IMG/M metagenome (GOLD analysis project Ga0304730, IMG submission 190474) | Freshwater microbial communities from Lake Montjoie, Canada to study carbon cycling - M_130628_MF_MetaG (v2) (version 2) | ecosystem: Environmental > Aquatic > Freshwater > Lake | place... | reverse complement strand
TGCAGTATCACGTGCCGCAGGTGCTGTTGTAGTTGAAGTGCGTAATCAGTTTAAGTTGCACCCAGGAATCATGAAGGGCACAGAAAAGCCTGAGTACGGTCGCGTTGTCGATATCTGTACTCGTGATTCACTTCGTGAACTTGTAACTCCAGGGTTACTTGCAGTGATGGCACCGATTGCTGTGGGCTTTGGCCTTGGCGTTGGCGCACTCGGTGCATACCTTGCTGGTGCTATCGGCACAGGCACACTAATGGCTGTCTTCCTCTCTAACTCAGGCGGTGCTTGGGATAACGCAAAGAAGATGGTTGAAGATGGCCACTACGGCGGCAAGGGCACAGAAGCCCATGCTGCAACAATCGTTGGTGACACAGTCGGAGATCCATTTAAGGACACAGCAGGGCCTGCAATTAACCCACTTATCAAGGTGATGAACCTTGTTGGTTTATTGATTACACCTGCGATTGTGAGCTTTGCTCTTCCTACGCAATCATCACAATCGATGGCCATTGCAGCAGTTGCAACGCTTGTGATTATCGGAGCACTTATCCGTAATCGTCGTCAATCCACATCTATCGAGTACTAAGAGAAAGCCACTTTCCCCAAAGTAGTTATGGCAAAAACCTTAAAGACGCTGGTGATTGTTGAGTCTCCTGCGAAAGCACGCAAAATTGGCGGCTACCTCGGCGATGGCTACATCGTCGAGGCTAGCGTTGGCCATATTCGTGATCTGCCACAGAGGGCAGCTGACATCCCTAAAGAGGTGAAGAAGCTCGCCTGGTCTAAAGAGGGCGTCGATATTGAAAATGATTTCGCACCTTTATATGTCATCAACCCAGATAAGCGGGCGAAAGTTGCTGAGCTCAAGGAGTTGATGAAGGGCGCTGATGAGATCCTTCTAGCAACGGATGAAGACCGTGAAGGTGAAGCAATCGCTTGGCACCTCGTTGAAGTATTACAACCCAAGATTCCCATTAAGCGCATGGTCTTTAACGAAATTACAGAAGATGCCATCAAGGCAGCGGTTGAAAACACGCGCGACCTTGATTACAACCTCATTGATGCACAAGAGACTCGTCGCGTATTAGACAGACTCTTTGGTTACAGACTCTCCCCGGTCTTGTGGAAGAAAGTGATGCCGCGAATTTCAGCAGGGCGCGTGCAATCTGTTGCAACGCGGTTAATTGTTGAAAAAGAACGCGAACGCATGGCCTTTATCTCATCTTCTTGGTGGGATCTCAACGCAAAGACAGAACTTGGCTTCACTGCACGCCTGCTTTCAGTAGATGGCAAGAAAGTAGCCTCCACTGCGGACTTTGGAGCAGATGGGGCAGTCAAAGAAAAGTCCCTTAAAGACATCTTGTTACTGGATGAAAAACAGGCAACTGCGCTTACTGAGAGTTTAAAGAACACACCGCTCACAGTTAAGTCGATGGAAGAAAGCCCACGCACTGAACGTCCAAAGCCGCCATTTACAACTTCAACGATGCAACAGGACGCGGGTTCTCGTCTTGGTTGGGGCGCGCAGATCACGATGCGTATTGCACAGCGCCTCTATGAAAACGGCTACATCACCTATATGCGTACAGACTCCATTAACTTATCTGAGCAGGCGATTAAGGCAGCTCGCCAAGCAGCATCTTCTCTCTATGGAAAAGATCATGTCTATGAGAGTGCTCGTGTGTATCAAGGTAAGTCAAAGAACGCACAAGAAGCACATGAAGCAATTCGCCCAGCAGGAGATGTCTTTAAGACACCGGGTGAGCTAGCACCTGAGCTTTCTCGAGATGAGTTCGCACTCTATGACCTGATCTGGAAGCGCACCGTTGCATCTCAAATGGCTGATGCTAAGAAGATGCAGATGCGTGTGGACTTTGATGCGCAAACTGCTGATAAGAAAGAGACCATCTTTCGTGCAAATGGTTCTGTGATTACATTCCCGGGATTTCTTGCAGCATATGACGACATCGCAACAGATGAGAATAAGGATGAAGAATCTGAAGACCGTCGCTTGCCAGCTATGACTATCGGTCAATCAGTAAAGGTCGATGAGTACTCATGCGAAGGCCATGAGACAAAGCCACCTGCGCGCTATACCGAACCAACACTTGTTAAGAAGTTAGAAGAGCTCGGTATTGGCCGCCCATCAACATTTGCATCCATCATTCAAACTATTCAAGATCGTGGTTATGTTTCAAAGCGTGGGCGAGCACTTGTTCCGACATTCTTGGCATTTTCAGTAACAGGCTTGTTAGAGACCCACTTCACCAAGCTTGTGGATTATGACTTCACAGCATCGATGGAAGAAGATTTAGACAAGATTGCAGCGGGTGAGGCCGGACGCGTTGATTGGCTCCGTGATTTCTACTATGGAGTCGATGGCCAACCAGGACTTAATGAGCTATCTCTTGACCTTGGTGTGATTGATGCTCGAGCTACAAACACAATGAATTTATCTGACACCATCGAAATCCGTGTTGGTCGTTACGGTGCGTATTTACAAGAGAACATCGAAGGACAAGACCGTAAGCTTGCAAATATCCCTGAAGGTTTAGCACCGGATGAACTCACTCTTGCAAAGGCAATTGAGCTACTTGCGGCCCCTTCTGGGGAGCGCGAACTTGGCGTTGACCCCAAGACGAACTTTGAAGTCGTTGCAAAATCTGGTCGCTTTGGTCCATACATCACCGAGATCTTCCCCGAAGAACCTGTTGAACTTAAAGAAGATGGCACTCCAAAGAAGAAGCGCAAGAAAGCTGATGCACCAAAGCCAAAGACCGCATCCTTACTTTCCACAATGAACCTCGACACCATCACACTCGATGATGCACTTCAACTTCTCTCACTTCCTCGCATACTTGGCACCAACAGTGCAGGTGAAGAAATCACCGTGCAGAACGGCCGCTACGGTCCGTATCTCAAAGCAGGAGCTGATTCACGCACACTTACTTCTGAAGACCAACTCTTCTCCATCAATCTTGATGAAGCACTTGAGATCTACTCAAAACCAAAGGAGCGCCGCCGCGGTGTTGCAAAGCCACCACTGAAAGAACTGGGGGCAGATCCTGGAACTGAGAAGCAAGTCATCATTAAAGATGGTCGCTTTGGTATGTATGTCACAGATGGTGAAACCAATGCAACGCTACGTCGTGGTGACACATTAGAAGCAATGACTCTTGAGCGCGGACTCGAACTCCTTGCAGGAAGACGTGCATGGGAGGCCGAGAACGGCCCATCCCCTAAGAAGTCACGTAAGAAGGCTGCAAAGGCAAAGCCAGGAGATACTGCGCCGACTCTGACAAAGAACACAGTGAAGAAGGCTGCAACAAAGAAGAAAGCTGCCAAGAAGGCATCAGGAAAAGCAAAGAAGAGCGCTGAGTAGACTGCGCTTATGACCCAAGAGACGTGGCTACTTACAGGCGGTGCTGGATATATCGGCACACATATTGCCGATGAGTTCATCCGCGCAGGCAAGTCAGTTGTTATCTATGACTCGCTCTACCAGGGCCTTGAATCCCGCATCGTCTACCTGCGCACGCATCACAAGGTAGAGATCCCATTTATCAAAGCTGACATCCGCGATTACAACGAACTCGAAAGCGTAATCCGCACCCACAAAATCGATGGCATCGTCCACACTGCAGCGCTTAAAGCTGTCGGTGAATCGATGGAGAAGTCAGATGAATACTTCCAAGTTAATTTAGAGGCAACAACAGAGCTGATTGCTATTGCAAAGCGCAACAATGTAAAGAAATTTATCTTCTCATCCACTGCAGCTGTCTACGGCAGCCCAGATTCAATGGATCCTTGCAAGGAAGATGGACCAAAGGCACCAATTTCTCCTTATGGGGATTCTAAGTACCAAGCAGAATCAGCAGTGACTGCATTTATCAATACACCGGGTAACCATGGAACATCACTGCGTTTCTTTAACGTTGTAGGAGCTGCAGCTCCAGAACTACTTGATAACTCAGTGGAGAACTTAGTTCCTATTGTTCTTGGCAAGCTCAATGCGGGGGATGCGCCAACAATCTTTGGCACCGATTACCCAACACCAGATGGCACATGTATCCGTGACTATGTCGATGTTCGCGATATTGCCCGCGCTCATCTAGCTGCAGCAGATGCCACAACCAAATTGCCTGAGACCATGAATATAGGCACAGGACGTGGTGCATCAGTGCGAGAGATCATCAAGCTTGTATTGGATACAACCAAGAAGAGTGAGACCAAGGTCATTGAGGTAGAGCGCCGAGCAGGAGATCCAGCATTCCTGTGTGCAGATGTAACCCTCGCAAAGAGCGCCATGGGCTTTGAATCCAAGTACTCACTGGAGGAGAGCGTAAGAAGCCTCTTTTAGCCCTTTCTAGGCGTGACAGCTACGCCCGATAGACTCAACCCATGCCTGCAAGCCTGCCAACCCCCGCTGCCCCAGCGCAGGATGCACGCCGCTCAGTCCTTGCAATCCCAGCCTTTCGCAAGCTCTGGAACTCCATGCTCTTCTCATCCCTTGGTGATTGGCTAGGCCTTCTTGCAACTACGGCGCTCGCTCAGCAACTCTCTGGTGGCTCCTATGCAACAGCAAACTTCGCAATCGCTGGTGTCTTTATCGCACGCCTTCTACCTGCAGTCTTTCTTGGTCCTATTGCAGGTGTGATTGCAGATCGCTTTGATCGCAGACGTCTGATGGTCTCAGTAGATGTGATGAGAGCTGCGCTCTATATATCTATTCCAATCGTTCACACATACTTCTGGCTCTACACCGCAATGATTCTTGTTGAGTGCCTGACTCTCTTCTGGTCACCGGCTAAAGAGGCATCAGTTCCCAATCTTGTCCCAAGAGATAAGTTAGAGAACGCAAATCAAGTTTCACTCCTAGCTGCCTATGGCACAGCGCCCATTGCTGCAATCTTGTTCTCACTTCTCACACTTCTTTCAGGTGCAATCGCAGCAATCAGCCCACTGATTCCTACCAACTCAATTGATATCGCACTCTATGTAAATGCAGCCTCATTCCTCTTTGCTGCGTGGACAATCCGCGGACTTAAGGAGATTCCAAAAGGTTCAGCATCTAAATCAGATAAAGATGAAAACGTTGGTCAATCACTTATTCAAGGATGGAAAGCCGTCTCTGAATCTAAAATTATCCGCGGTCTCATCATCGGAATGGTCGGCGCATTCTCAGCAGCAGGAGCTGTTATCGGCCTAGCCCGCACATTCGTAGGTGATCTGGGCGGTGGAGATGCTGCATATGGTGTTCTCTTTGGCTCTGTATTCACAGGTCTTGCAATCGGTATTGCATTTGGCCCCAAGATATTTGCACAGTTCTCACGTCGCCGTTTATTCGGTGCATCCCTTTCCATGGCAGGCATCTTCCTTGTCCTTCTTGCTGCGATATCAAACTTAACTCTTTCTATATTTATCGTGATCTTCCTTGGAGCCTTCAGCGGCATCACCTGGGTTACTGGCTTCACCATGCTTGGTATGGAAGTTCACGATGATGTGCGCGGGCGCACCTTCGCCTTCGTGCAATCACTGATCCGCATTACCTTGGTTGCAGTCCTAGCTATTGCTCCCATCATCGCTGCGACGATAGGTGTGCACAGCTATGAATTTGAAAACATCAAGCTCAACTACAACGGAGCACAGATCACCATGCTCCTTGCAGGTTTGATTGCTGCTCTGATTGGTTCTATCTCCTATCACCAGATGAAAGATCGCCCCACAGTCTCTCTATGGTCTGACATCTTGGCTGCGATGCAAGGTGAGCTAGGTAGCATCACAGGAGCTGCCACACAAGGAATCTTCATCGCATTTGAAGGTGGTGAAGGCACCGGCAAATCAACACATTCTAAGTTGTTACAAAAGTGGCTAGAGCAAGAAGGTGAGAGTGTTGTTCTCTCTCGAGAGCCAGGTGGCACAGAACTTGGAAAAGATTTAAGAAAGATTCTTCTAGGACATGAAACAGGTGCGATATCACCGAGGGCTGAAGCACTTCTCTATGCCGCAGATCGCGCCCACCATGTCTTCTCTGTAATTCGCCCAGGTCTAGCGGAAGGAAAAGTAGTTATCTCTGATCGCTACTTCGATTCATCTGCGGCCTACCAAGGCGCAGGTCGCGTTCTTAATCCATCAGAGGTTGCGCGTATCTCAAGATGGGCAACAGAAAGTTTGTATCCAACTCTTACAATCCTGATTGATGTTCCTGCAGAAGTGGGTTTAAGCCGACTTCAATCACGTGATCGTTTAGAGGCAGAACCTACAGAATTCCACGAACGCGTACGCCAAGAGTTCTTACAAATCGCGATGATGGATCCAGAGCGCTACTTCGTTGTTGATGGCACACAATCAGTGGAGGAGATTCACACACAAATCATCGCTCGCGTTGCCGAGCTTCCAGCACTGAAGCGCAATGCAGAAGGACCCCAGCAGAATAAGTTCCTGAAGCCAATTCGTATTGCAACACATGCAGTAACAACAACCGTTACAAGAGCTGCAAAGGCAAGTAAATCGGCGACAACAAAGAAGAAAAAGAAGTAAGTGACTTCAGTCTTTGATGACCTTGTAGGTCAAGAACACATTGTTGAAATCCTGAATGGGGCAGTAGCTGCCTCTCGCACAGGCATCGAGTCACAAGAAATGACCCACGCTTGGGTCTTTACGGGACCTCCAGGATCTGGTCGTTCATCTGCTGCAGTGGCATTTGCGCAGGCACTCATCTGTCCCAACGATGGCTGCGGCGCATGCAGTGACTGCAACGCGGCGAAAACAAGTGGCCATCCTGATGTTGAAATCATTCGTACCGAAGGGCTCTCAATCAAAGTTGAGGAAGTTCGCGAACTACTGACTCGCGTTGCATGGGCACCATCAATGGGTGGATGGCGTGTAGTTGTTATGGAAGATGCTGATCGACTTACCGAATCTGCAGCTAACGCACTACTTAAAGCAATCGAAGAACCGGGAACAAGAACTGTCTGGTTGCTCTGTGCACCAACGCTCCATGATGTGTTACCAACCATCCGCTCACGTTGTCGCCACCTACAGCTGCACACACCATCCCTTGAAGCTGTGACCAGCGTGCTTATCAATCGCGACAACATTGCACCAGGTATGGCTGATTTTGCAGCACGTGTCAGCCAAGGTCATATCGGTCGTGCAAGGTATTTGGCGACAAATGAAAGTGTGCGAAGCAATCGCAAGCTCATCATGCAGTTGCCACTACAACTTGGTTCACTTGCGACAGCATTCCAAGCAGCACAAACACTTGTCGACCTTGCAACTGGTGAAGCCAATTCTTCATCCGATGAGAGAGACGAAAAAGAGATTGAAAAACTTCAAGAGGCCTACGGAAAAGGCGCAACCGGCCGCGGCATGGCAACTGGTGGTGCAAAAGCAGTTAAAGAACTTGAGAAGGAACAAAAGTCACGTTCTACTCGTATGGTCCGCGACTCCATCGATGGGGCACTCCTGGATATCGCCACCTTCTACCGCGATGTCATGATGGTGCAATCAGGCAATACCGAATCCATGATCAACACAGATATGCGAAGAGATTGAAGGCTACGCCTCATCTCACCCGGAGCATTCAACAATCCTGAAGATCAATGCCTTAATGGAGGCTCGTGCCAACCTTGCACGTAATGCAGCTCCACTTGTCACTTGTGAAGCGCTTATGTGCCAATTAGCTCGTAAATAACAACCTGAACTAGTCCTTGAGAGTGGTTATGAGCACCCCTTGCCATAAGGCAGAATTCCTACATGCGCCTAGACCATGTTTCTTATGTGACCTCCCATGACCAACTTGCTGACACAGTTCAACGCTTAGGTTCACGCCTCGGTAGCACCTTTGTCGATGGGGGAATCCACCCACGATTTGGTACACGAAACTTCACGGCTCCACTTAAAAATGGTCAGTACATCGAAGTAGTTTGTCCGCTTGACCACCCAGCAACTGAACAAACTCCTTGGGGTAAAGCAGTTTCAAAGAAAGCAAATGAAGGTGGAGGCTGGTTCACATGGGTCTTCAGCACTGACGACATCGCACCAATAGCCGCCAAGTTTGGCCGCGAAGCAACTGAAGGACACCGTACGCGACCTAATGGTTCAGACTTAAAGTGGAAGCAAATAGGAGTTAAAGAGATAGCGGATACTCGCGAATTCCCATTCTTCATCGAATGGCTTTCTACAGATCATCCTTCACAGGATGGAACACCGCTTGCAGAGATTGAAAAGATCGTGATTGCAGACAACGATCAACTCGCAGACTCATGGTTTAAGAAGGAAATTCTCGCGTCACTCGAGGACGTAAAAATTCAATGGGTTGACCCATCAACCAATGACGGCGAATCAGGAATTGTTGCGGTCTACCTCTCGACACCAAGTGGAGTTGTGGTTCTTGACTAATCCTTAAAAGGATAGAGGACTCCCTGATAAGTTAACTCAATGACAAACCCAGACGGACATTTTGCTTCTGTAATTCAGACTTCATCAATAGCTTATGGATCTTCATATTCACTTCGCAGATTTGCATTTCTTCGCAAATCTGACCGCAACTATCTCCTTCAGTCTGCGACTGGCGTCTTAATGGAAAGTCTTTTTTTTAGTTTAGCTCAAAGGTTGGGCTGCTTACAAATAATTGAATGCGGAGCGCACGACGCCGCAACATCCCAAAAATTTGTCACTCTGACTTCCGGCAGGGCACTTGCAATCGAAGCAAACCCATTTGTTCACTCGAAGTACAAAGAAGGATTTATTGGAACTTCAGTTGACTATCGATCTATCGGATTAGCGAAAACCCGAGCTAAAATGGAAATCAATATTCCTAGCCACCACACAAATGAAAGCTCTCTAGAGGCAAGTTTGAAAAAAAGAGATGACTTCAAGAATTATCGCTCTGTGTACATTGATGTGGATACCTTAGATGCTGTCTCAGAAGATTTTGTAGATAGCGACCCAACCTGCCTTTGGATTGATGTTGAGGGCCTGGGTGGCGAAGTACTAGAAGGTGCTCGCAGTGTGCTGACTAATCCAAATCTAAAACTCATATATATAGAAGTGCAGGAAGAAGGTGCATATTATTCGGAGGAACATAGCGCTTTTGAAATATCTGAAAAACTAACAAATTTCAATTTTCTCCCAATTGCACGTGACTACCCAGCTTCAGATCTATACAATTTACTTTTTGTTAGGTCAGAAAGTTATGGCGCCTGTACAACAGAACTTTCGCAATTTTGGATTAGATATGCGAATTTGAAAGTCCCATTTATACGTTTTAGGAGCCCCAGAGATTTGGCTGCGGTCATAAAGAATTCACTAATGAGCTCTAGGAAATCAATGAAACCGTCACCTTTGGACTATCTATTTGCTGCTATTGGTTCAAAGTCGAGCAGCCAAAGAATTGCGGACTGGAAAGTAAATAGATAGTGCATTCTTCCTCCAACAAAATTGAGCCCTCTAAGCCGATTTCGCATTTGGTGATCACCGGGTCAAACGGCTTCGTGGGTCAAGCGATATTAGATTTCATAAAGAATCTTCCACGGGAAAAGCGACCAAGCGAAATCACACTAGTAAGTCAGGCCAAAGATTCATCATATAACTTAAGTGAACTAAATTTATCGGTTTCATATTTATCGGCTGACTTGGCTAAGCCTTGGGAATTCAGTATTCCAGGAGCTCATCTTTTAAATCTAGCTGCTGATGGAAGTGCAAACTCTTATAGTGGCTCTTCTGCTGAAAAATTTAAACAAATAAATATCAATTTAATCGAATGGGCAAGAAATAATACCCCTTCCCTTATTGTTCATGCCTCTTCAGGTGCGTGCTTTGGAATCAATAAATTGGAAGAACATGCAGTAGAAACCAATTTACTGGAGGAAGGAATGAATGTGAAGGCAAGATTCATTGATTCGCGGATCTTTGCAGAACAAAACCTGTTTCTACTCAATGCGCAGCATGGAATCCCAGTCAGTATTTGTAGACTTTTTAGTTTTATTGGTGTTCGACTTTTGCCAAAGCAGCAGTATGCAGTTTCAGCATTCCTGGAATCAGCAATTAGAGAGAGAAAAATACATCTAAAAGGAAATCCCAACACCGTGCGCAGTTTTTTAGATGAGAAGGATATGAGTAACTGGCTCTGGGCTTCACTAAATCTGCCGGCATCGGAAACCATCCTCTCGGTCGGTAGTAGTCGTAAAGTCACTATTGGGGAATTGGCGACTTATATCGCCGCTCAGACTGGTGCCAGTGTTGATCTGGGCAACCCCAACGCTTTTGGAGACGAATATGTCGCAGACAACGCCAGCACACTGGAATACTTGAAAGTTTCTGAGAGTAAACTCTGGAAAGAGAGTGTAGACGACTGCATTGAATTCTTGAGAGGAACGCATGAGTGAGGTAATTAAGTCTGGTGCAGAGATTCTTGTTGATTTTTTAATTTCACGCGGAGTAAAAATTATTTTCTGCATTACTGGCGCAGGCAATTTAGCCATTGTAGATGCGCTTGTTCGCGATGGAACAATTGAGATTGTATATTCTCACCACGAGCAAGCAGCTGTCATGGAGGCTCAAGGATACTCTCGTATTTCTGGACAAATCGGGGTTGCTCTTGTCACAACTGGAGGAGGAACATCAAATGTGGTCACTGGAGTTCTCAGTGCCTACCTTGATTCGATACCAGTCCTGATAATTTCAGGAAATGAAAGCTCTTTTCATTGCGAAAACCCAGTCGGACTTCGTGCTTACGGTGTACAAGGATTTGATTCAGTGGCTGTTCTCAGTCCTGTGACTAAGTTTTCCCAGCGCATAAATGAGGTTGCGGACACAAGAAATGTACTTCAGTCAGCGGTCGATTTGGCACTGCAGAATCGAATGGGTCCAGTCCATATAGATTTCCCTATGGATTTACAGCGAAAGACAACACCAATCGGTAAATTAGTGGCAGTGTCAAATTTAAACCATGGGCAAAAAGGTAGTCACCAAAAAGTTCAAGATTTTGTGGCTGAGCTCTATGTATCTCTCAGTAAAAGTGAAAGGCCAGCTCTTTACATAGGGAATGGCTGCCGAGATAATTCAACCCTTACCTCGGTTCAAGAAGTAATCAACCAATTTCAAATTCCATATTTCGTTTCCTGGTCTGCGATAGACCTTTTCCCTGACTCGGACCCATTAAATTTTGGAAGGGTTGGAATTTATGGCGATCGAGCAGCGAATATTCTTCTCCAGAAATCAGATCTACTTTTAACTTTAGGAACACGGTTAGCTATTCCACAAGTTGGCTACGATCGAATAGATTTTGCAAGAAAAGCGTCTAAGTGGATAGTTGAAATTGACCCCTCAGAGTGTGAGAAATTTGATGGCCTGGGTTGGAATGTTTTGAATGCAAACGTTAAAGACTTCACCTCAGAATTCAACGCGCAAAGCATGATCAAACAGCAAATCGACAACAGATTTGTGGATTGGGTCTCGGAGGGTAGTTCAATTTGGCGAGAGCTCCCCCGTTTAAAGCAAGTTGGACCTGTGGGCGGAGAGAACGGAGGCTACCTTCATTCAGCTGAAGTCGTGGCTGCTTTAAACAAGCTTGCCGCCGATGATGCGGTTATAGCAACGGATGTAGGAGCAGGATTGCTTACTGGCCACAATATTTATGAACAGAGTAAGAATCGACGGTTTTTTACTTCTCAAGGACTTGGGGAGATGGGGTTTGGATTACCCGGTGCGATTGGAGCTTATTTTGTTGACCCTGCCAGTCAGATTATCTGTCTGAATACTGATGGAGCAATTATGTTTAATATGCAAGAACTTCAATTAGTCAAAGAACACAAAATACCTCTGAAACTTTTTATATTCAATAATTCAGGATATGCAATGATAAAGATCTCTCAAAATAATTTGTTCGGTGCACGGATAGCTGGGTCATCTATATCGAGTGGAATTAGTTTCCCAGAGTTTGGTAAACTTGCTGAATTATTTGGTATGCAGCACATACCCTTAAAAAATACTCCAGGTTGGGAAGCTCAACTCGAAGAGGGTTTGAACAACGATAGTGCTGTGTTAATTGAAGTTATCATGAACCCTGAACAAAAGTATCTTCCTCGTTTGGCAACCAGCAAATTGGCAGATGGAACCTTAGTTTCACCACCAATTGAAGATTTAGACCCACTGCTGGAATTAGAGGTTTTGGAAAGATACCTCGGTTATGCGGCGCATCCGAATTCAAGTCGTGCGCGCGGATTGCAATGACCCAAGAGAAAATCCGTGTGGCCATAATAGGCACCGGTAATATTGGATCAGATTTGTGCGCACGGATGTTGCGTAGCTCAAAATTCGAGGTAGTAGCACTTTCAGGGCGTCGAGCAGATAGCCCAGGATTGAAGATGTTTTCTGGGAAAGTGCCGAATTTACTTACTAATGGGCTTGATGGACTTGTTGCTTTAGAGAAAGACTTCGAGGGATTTTTTGATGCTACCTCCGCATATGACCACCCCTTACATTGGGAGACTTTGAGTGCGCTTGGTAAATGGGCAATTGATTTGACTCCGTCCCAAATTGGAAAACCAATGGTCCCGGAATTGATTGGACACCTAAGTCAATTTTCAATCAACTTGAGTGAGCCACTCAATTTTTCAATGGTGACATGTGGTGGTCAATCATCTGCACCGCTCATTTATGCACTCTCAAAGAATTCGAAAGGCATCTCAGAGGTCGAAATATCTTCAAGTATTGCTTCAAAATCGGCAGGGCCGGCAACACGAAAAAATATTGATCAATATATACAATCGACAGAAAACCTAGTCACTCTTATTTCTGGCTGTCGTGCTGTCAAGGCGATTTTGGTTCTTAACCCAGCCGAACCCCCCGTTATGATGAGGACAACAGTACAAATGAAAGTTCTTGACAGTGATATTGCAAAGGTAGGCTCTGACCTAAATTCGATCATAAAAAGAATCAATGCATATGTACCTGGGTATCAAGTAGTTGTTGAACCTCATTTTTCAAGCCCAGGGGTTGTAACAAGTACTGTGAAAGTGACAGGAGCGGGGTATGTACTTCCGGAATATGCGGGAAATCTTGACATAATCAATGCCGCTGCTGTTGAAACCGCGTTAAAGGTGTCTGAGCTCAAGAGTGGAATTTCGCTATGACTTATTTCTATGATGTCACTCTCCGAGATGGGAATCACGCTCTTAGGCATCAATTATCAAGCGAGTTCGTAAGAAAGTATTGTGATCTTTCAGATCGCTCTGGTGTATGGGCTGTAGAAGTTGGCCATGGAAATGGTCTGGGGGCATCTTCGTATTTAGTTGGTAAATCCTTTGAATCCGATAACAATCTACTTACCGCAGCTCGTGAATCACTTAAAAACACAAAACTGGCGGTTCACGCTATTCCCGGGTTTGCGACAATTAAGCGGGACTTGGCTCCAGCCATTGACCTCGGAGTTGATATTTTTCGAATCGCGACTCACGCGACGGAGGCTTCAACTGCAGAAAAACACATTGAATTCTTGGCTAATGCCCGAAGGACAGTGCACGGAGTTTTGATGATGAGCCATATGAATTCAATCGAAGGTCTAGTCGAACAAGCGAAACTTATGGCCACTTATGGTGCGACTGCGGTGATCTTAATGGACTCTTCCGGCCACTTCTTACAAACCGAAGTGGTAGAAAGAGTTGATGCTCTAAGAAATAAATTGTCAATAGAAGTAGGATTCCACGCACATAACAATCTAGGGCTAGCAGTAGCAAACGCCCAAGCTGCAGCTTTGGCAGGAGCAACAATCGTTGATGGGGCTTCAATGGGGCTTGGTGCGGGGGCAGGGAATGCTCAACTAGAAAACATCATTGCGGTTACGAGTCGTGATTTAGCAGATCAAAGTGCTATTGATAGCTTCCTGAAGATGAGCACACTGGTTGAACAAAGCTATCCGGACAAACTACCAAGGACTTCAAGCTCGAGTATTCAAAGCGGAATGGCTGGGGTATTTAGTGGTTATGCCCCACAAGTCAAAATGTTAGCAGAGGAGTTAGGTGTTGAAGTCAACACCTTGTGGCAAGAGATGGCTAAGAGGAAACTTGTTGCAGGTCAAGAGTCCATGATTCGGGAAATCGCACAAGATTTAATGAATCTCTAGGATTGTAAATTTAATTTCTCAGACACGATATAAAGAGGTCGTTGTTTAACTTCCTCATAAATTAAGCCTAAGTATTGCGCCAGAATTCCAATAGCGAGCATGGTGAGGGAAAATCCAAGCGATATCAATCCAACAATTGAACCATAGCCAGCAAAAGGCACTCCGCTGACAATCCAAATTATCGAAGACGCTACTAATCCGATAAAAGAAAATAGACTTGCGATTACACCAAGAAACGATACAAACATCAACGGAGTTGCACTGTAAGCAAAAATACTTCTAGAAGCTTGCGCAATTACACTCGCAAGAGACATCCCTATCCATTTTGATTCACCAGCGAATCGTGGCGGTCTATCGATCTCAATGTAGGTTGTTTTGAAGCCTACCCAAGAACCAAGCCCTCGCAGGAAACGGTGGCTCTCTCTTAGCTGGCGAATCGCCGAGTAAGTTTTCCTGCTCACCAATCGAAAATCGCTTACAGATTCTGGCAACATTCCGCCAGTCATTTTTTTTGCAGTTTTATAGAAGATTTTGGAAAGCAGACGTCGTAGCAAAGGGACAGAGTTCCTTGAGCGAATTCTTACAAGCACCTGTTCATATCCATTTTCAAATTCTCTCAGAAGTGCGGGAATCGACTCAGGTGGATCTTGAAGATCTGAGGTCATAATGATGGCTACATCAGATTCCGCATGATCTAGGCCGCAAGTGAAAGCGGCATCCAAAGAAAAATTCCTAGACATTCTAAATCCAGCAATTCTCTGGTCCTGTTCCCCATAAGTCTGGATTATTGACCACGTCTTATCAGAGGACCCGTTGTCCACTACCAAGATTCGGTAGCTATAAGCAGTTTCTTCTTCAAAAACCTTACGGACTCGATCAAACAACTCTGGTAAACAGTCCTCTTCATTGAATGCGGAAGTGACAATATCAACACTTGTCGTTTTTAATTGCACACTAAAGTTATCTGACATTCTAAAATTTCAACCATGGTGGCGTAGGTAAAGCAGCATATTTAGTTAACTCTTGCTTTTCTCGGAGGGTATCCATGGGCTGCCAAAAATCTTGGTGGTGGTAAGCCATGAGTTGATTCTCTTTAACAAGTCGAGGCAGGGCACCAGATTCGAAAGGCTCAGAGTCTGCATGCACATAACTTGCGACCTCTGGTTCAAGAACAAAGAATCCGCCATTAATCCACCCGGCATCTGACTGGTTCTTCTCTCCAAAATTCGAAACCCTGTTACCATCTATTTCGAGATTACCAAATCGAGCGGGAGGGCGAACTGCAGTTACGGTCGCTAATTTCCCGTGAGATTCATGGAAATCAATTAACTTGCCAAGATCTATATTTGCAAGCCCATCTCCATATGTTGCAATCACTCTCTCTCCCGGAAACGCTCTCATGCATTGCGCGATACGACCGCCAGTCTGAGTATTTAGGCCAGTTTCGAGAGCAGTGACTACCCACGCGAGCTCCGAATTCTTCCGGATGTGGTGTAACTCCTTGCTTAGGGTGTTGATTCTTATGTCACCAGACAGATCGTTCAAATCGAGTAACCATCGCTTGATGACATCACCACGGTATCCAAGGGCTAATACAAACTCATTGAAACCCTGATGACTAAAGATATTCATTAAATGCCAAAGGATAGGTTTATCGTCCACTAGCACCATAGGTTTTGGCTTATTCTCAGTTTCCTCAGATATACGAGTGCCTAATCCTCCAGCAAGAATTATCACTTTCATTCAATTAGCCAAAATGCTATGGATTGAATCAATAACATAGTCCAACATTACAAGGTCCAAACCAGGCCAAACCCCAACCCAAAAAGTGTCCTTCATAATTACATCTGTATTCTTAAGCTCACCGTGGACTCGCCGAGGCGTCCCTTGGAACGCGGGTTGCCGAAGCAGATTCCCCCCAAAAAGTAACCGAGTTGCAATCTTTCTTTCATTAAGCTGCTGCACTATCTGGTTCCGCGTAATGCCTGCAGATTTCCGAACAGTAAGAGCGAACCCAAACCATGATGGATCACTGAATTCTGTTGCTTTAGGCAAAATCAAGTAGTCCTGCAAATCTGCCAATCCATCTAACAGGTACTTCCAATTTCTTTTTCGGATACTTACGAAAGATTCAATTCTATTTAGCTGAGCTAATCCGATTGCCGCTTGTATATCCCCTGATTTGAGGTTGTAACCCAAATGAGAATATGTGTACTTATGATCGTAGCCATCAGGTAGTTCACCCAACTGCCAGTCATAACGCTTTAAGCACGTATTGTCGTAACCAGGTGCACACCAGCAATCCCTTCCCCAATCACGGAAAGATTCTACGATTACTTTATGCGCAACTTTTTTTACCAGTACGGCTCCACCTTCACCGGTTGTGATGTGGTGCGCAGGGTAGAAACTAAAGGTAGATAAGTCACCGAAACTGCCAAGACTTTGACCTTTATATGTACCACCTAATGCATCACAACTATCTTCAATAATCCACAGATTATATTTTTCGGCTAGTTTCTGTACGAGATCGAGATTGAATGGATTTCCTAAAGTATGCGCCATCATGATGGCTTTGGTTTTGGGACCAATCGCACTCTCTAGTGCTTCTTCATTGGCAACATATGTCTCAAGATCAACATCCACATACACGGGCACTAAGTTATTTTGAATTATTGGTGTTACCGTTGTTGGGAATCCAGCGGCAACAGTGAGGACTTCATCCCCTGGACGTAATGCTCTATCTCCAAGCTTTGAACTAGTCAGTGCTGATAGTGCAATCAAATTTGCAGATGATCCAGAATTAACCATAAATGCATGACGCATCCCAACTAACTTCGCAAAACGGCTCTCGAATTTTTCAGTATATGGCCCAGCTGTTAACCAGAAATCGAGGCCTGCATCTACAGCAGCAGTTAGCTCTTCCTCACCGAATACTTTGCCAGTAACTGGGACTTGAGATTCACCAGCAACAAATGATTTTTGCGGATGGCGCTTATTGAATTCAGCACTAATTGCTGCTTCCATAGATTGGTAATTCTTGTCCAAGAAACACCTTCACGGTCCCTAGTAGTTTTCTCACTGAAAATACTTCCCTACTATAGTTGATGTATGGACATGAAACTGGGGGAGGGCTTAAAAGGCCTACCGGGTCCGATACTTGTTACAGGCCACACGGGCTTCAAAGGTTCATGGTTAATGATGCTGCTCGATCATTTGAGGATTCCGGCGGTTGGGTTTTCACTTCCTGCTGAACCAGAGAGCCTTTACCTTCGGGCAAACCTTGCAGGGAAAAATAGAGAGTATTTTGGGGATATTCGCAATTTATCAGAAGTAGAGAAAGTCTTTCAAATGTTTGCACCATCGGCTGTGCTCCACATGGCTGCTCAACCACTCGTCTTGAAATCTTACGAGAATCCCCTTGAGACTTTTGAAACAAACATTATGGGCACAGCAAATGTTCTGAAGTCAGCATTAGATACCTCGGGAGTTAAAGTTATTGGTGTAGTTACTACCGACAAAGTCTATAGAAATGATAACTCCGGTATCTCGTTTCAGGAGAATGATGCCCTTGAAGGCAAGGATCCGTACAGTGCGAGTAAAGTGGGAACGGAATCTGTAGTGTCGGCTTGGAGAAATATCTCAGAGATGCACTCTGGACCTCAAATTATATCTTTGAGAGCGGGAAATGTTGTCGGTGGAGGAGATTCCTCGCCCAATCGCTTAGTTCCTGACATAGTCCGAGCAAAAATTAGCGGAGTCCCATTAAGGGTAAGAAGTATTCAAAGCACTAGACCGTGGCAACACGTGCTCGACCCATTGGTTGGATATCTCTTAGCTCTCGAAAAGGGGGTGTCAAGAAAAGCACAGAATTCCTACAACTTTGCTCCAGTTGAGAAGAGCCTCTCCGTCGGTGAAGTTCTAGAGATTGCTAACAAATACTACGACAACGATTTCTCTTGGGTGGTTGAGCCATCAAGAGAGAATAAATCATTGGAATCTAAATTCCTAGACCTAAATCCCTCAAGAGCGATTACTGAACTTGGCTGGCTACCAAGGCATGACCAAGAGAATTCAGTAACTGCGAGCCTGGAGTGGTGGAACAAAGTTTTCGTTGACAATTTACCCCCATCCCAAATCTGCAGGGAAGAAATAATAAGACTGATGAATTAGAAGATGGGATTTATTGAGATATCCCAGTAAAATTAGACTATACCGACTTGCAGAATGGAAAGTACAACGTGAGACATAATTTTTCGGCGGCTACCAAAAGAGTGCAATCTGCAACAATTCGGGACTTCGGCGAGCAGTGGGAAATTCATGGCAATCTGAGGGAAGATTACTGGACTAGTGAGGCCATGTTGCGAGACTACTTTGCTGGAATATTCGAACCAAATTCAATTAAAGATAAAGTGGTGCTGGAAGTTGGATCTGGATCTGGAAGAATCCTTCGCATGCTGAGTAGGTTTAGCCCGAGAGAGCTAATCGGCGTTGAACCATCTAAAGGAGGGTTAAATCGAATACTCCAAAACACCTCAGATTTGAAGAATTTAACAGTTTTAAATGTGGCAGGGGCTGAATTTAAGACTACAAACGTGGATATCATATTCTCGCTAGGAGTCATACATCATATAAAGAATCCTAAAGAAACCCTTGTAAATATTTATGACTCACTTAAGCCAGGCGGCCAGTTTGTCTGCTGGGTTTACGGAATGGAAAACAATAGAACTTATGTTTTAGGGCGAATTTTAATTTCACCAATCACAAGACTAATGTCAGATAAGTATTTGGATAAGTTTTGTGAAGTTCTTCAAAGAATTATTGTCACATACGGTGCGTTATCTGAAAAATATTTCTCCTCTAGGCTACCAATGTCTGAGTACATCCAAAAAGTATTTACACCGTGTGGGGCTGCAGAACGAAAGTACATAGTTTTCGACCAATTAAATCCTGCGTATGCAAAATATTACACAAAAAAAGGAATCAAATTGGAGCTTGAAAATGCTGGATTTGTCGACGTGAGGCTAGCTCACCGTCATGGTTACTCTTGGACCGCCGTTGGCACGAAATAATCTGAGATTGTATATAGAAAGCCTTCTTCTCGAATCATGAAGATTCTCATTACAGGTGGAGCGGGCTTTATTGGCATGCATCTAGCTAGGGCGTTGGCTAATGATAAATCCAACCAAATTTTGGTCGTAGACAGCCTAAAGGACGCAAACGCTTCGGAACTTCCTAAACTTAGAAGACAAAAGCTAATCGACAGTGGAATTCAATTTTTGGAAAGCGATCTTTCACATCCGGAATCTCAAATCCCAAATGAGTTTCTGAATAACCTGGATTCCTTAATTCATCTAGCGGCATGGCCCGGAGTAAGTACAGGACAGAGCTACCCTTCGCTCTATTACAAGAACAATATTCAGACCTTTGGCAAAATCTTAGATTTAGTGCAGTTGCACAAACCCAGAAAATTTCTCTTCGCATCATCGAGCAGTGTGTACGGGGACCAGGCCGATTTGGGGAAAGTAAGCGAAGCGGATGCGACAGGGCTAAATTTAAAGAGCTTTTATGCTTCCACGAAGTGGGCGAATGAAATAATGGCCAAATCACATCAAACTATCAGCCACATCCCTACGGTAGCTCTTCGATTCTTCACTGTATTTGGGAGCTACGGTCGCCCTGACATGGCGTACTGGAAATTTGCCGACAAACTTGCGCGGAATGAAGTGATTGAATTCTGGGGCGAGAATGGAGGGCGAAGAAACTTCACTCATATATCTACGGTAACAGAAGCAATAAGTTTGATACTTAAGGCTGAAATATCAGGTTACAACCCATTGAATATTGCTGCCGGACCATCAATTAGCACTAAGGAATTTTGTGACTCAATAGCAAGGTCATGTGGCAAAGAGGGATATAAATTCATTCAAAAGCCGCGACCTAGTTTTGACGTAGAGGTTACCTCAGCAAATACCGAAAGATTAGAGAATCTTGTTGGTAAACTTAACGAACCTGATCTGGAAAGTTCTACCGCCGAATTTGTCGAATGGTACTTGAAATTGGGTACGGAATTTACTGCCAAAAAATCCAACATTTCAAGTTTACTCTAGGAGCCTAAAATGTGCGGAATTTTTGGCTGGATAAGTGAATTTCCAGTTCCACAAGGGACGATAAATAATTTCCATAACAAGCTAAAACATCGCGGACCAGATTCATTTGGATTTGAGCAATTATCAACCCAAGTTGGATTTGGAATGACACGTTTGGCAATAAATGACCTCTCTCCTTCAGGGCATCAACCAATGGTCGACCTCGAAACTGGAGTCAGCCTTGTATTTAATGGCGAAATTTACAATTTTAAGGAACTTCGAGTCAAATTAGAAAAATTAAAACACAACTTTCTCGGCACTTCGGATTCCGAAGTGATCCTAAGACTGTTTCTAGAGAATGGATTGGCATTTGTCAACGAATTGAATGGAATGTTTTCAATTGCCATTTGGGATCCAAGGTCCCAATCAACTTACCTCATTCGAGATCGCTTTGGCCAAAAACCGATGTATTATTTAGAAAGAGAAACAATGTTCGCATTCTGTTCTTCAGCGAAAGTCTTAGCTCTTAGTTTTGAAGATAAAGTGCCGATTGATGTTAGCTATGTTTCAAACTATCTAGGCCATGGGTATGTAAATGATGGATCAACTCCCTTTCAGAATATTAGAGCTTTGCCACCTTCATCGATTGGAACTTTTAAAGATGGAAAATTTGAGGTAAAAAGTTACTGGGACTACTCAGAAGCTTTCTTCCCAAAGAATTCATTGAGCTTTTCTGAGTCTGTAGCAAAATTAGATGAACTCCTCGACTCAACTGTTGCTAGATTAATTGATGCTTCAGATGTCCGAGTTGGTGTACTACTTAGCAGTGGCATAGATTCATCAATAATTGCAAGCAAGGCATTAAGGCATCGCCAAGATACAATGCTTTTCACTTTAGGATTCGACAATCCTGACTTCGATGAAAGCAAAATAGTAAGAGAAAGATTCGATAAATTCAGCTCACAGTTAAGGATTGTGGAACTGAAATTCAACCTGCAAGATTTATTGAAAGTAATCATCGATTTAGATACACCATTGGGTGATACTTCAACTATTCCACTGTATACAATCACTCAAGAGGCTCAAAAGTATGTTAAAACTTGTCTAACCGGAGATGGAGCCGATGAAATTCTGGGCGGGTATTCAACTTATCACGCAACAGTGTTAACAACTGCTCTGCAGCAGAACAAACTAGGAAAATGGATTCTAGAAATTTCCAGGCTACTCGCAAAAAATGTGCCAGTAAGATTTGGAAATGTCTCGTTATCTTACAAACTCATAAATTTCTTCAAGTGGAGTCATAAAAATCCCTTGGTTGCACATCAAAACTGGCGACGGATCTTCGACGACTGCGAAATTCAGTTACTAACAGGCGAACTCCCGAAACTGCCAGAAACAGATCTTCTTTATGACAAAAAGTCGGAACATAGAATCAGTACGTTTGAATCAGCATTAATCCAGGATGCAAATACATGGCTACAAAACGATATTTTGAGTAAATCAGACCAATCATCCATGGCAAACTCTTTAGAACTCAGGGCGCCATATTTAGACGAGCCAATTGTAAATTTTGTTTCTTCATTACCTGAGAGCTATAAGTATGAGAAATTTGAAGGGAAGAGAATACTCAAAGAAATCTATCGGCGAGAAATTGGTCCACGCGGAAAGTACTCTAAGAAGAAAGGATTCGGGAGCCCAGTATCTCAATGGATTTACAACAATCCAAATGACTTTAAGAGAAGAATAATTGATTCAACATTGTTTTCAGAGACCCAAGTAGAGAATCTTTTCTCCGAACACTTAGGAAAAACAAGAGACAATGGCCAAAAGATTTTTACATTGTTTGTATACTCTGGCTGGGTATCTCAATTTCAATGATAGGCTAACTCAGTGCTGAGTATAATCGTGCCAGTCTTCAATGAAGAAAACGGTCTTCGGGATTTTCTTCTTGAACTGAATCTGGAACTTGAGAATAATCAGAGTGATATTGAGATTATTTTTGTTAACGACTATTCAGTCGACTCTAGCTCAAAAATTTTACGCGATTATGTCAATTTGCATAAGAATTACAAGAATGTTGAGTTCAGAATTGTTGAAAATCCAACGAATCTTGGTTATGGGGCCTCACTGAAGAGAGGTATTCGAGCCGCTAAATACAAAACCTGTGCAATCATTGACTCAGACACCACATATGCGTTTCATGAACTCTTGAGTTTATATGAGGAGTTGAAAAATTCTGAGTTACAAATGATTGTTGGCGCAAGGTCCGGAAAATTTTATGAAGGAAACCTTAATAAGAAGATTCTTCGAAGAATTCTTCGAAGAATTGTTGAATACATGGCGAATAGATCTATCCAAGATATAAATTCTGGAATTAGGGTATTTGACCGCGAATTGGCAATTCGGAACCTTCGACTCTTAAGCGATCGGTTTAGTTTTACGACCTCAATAACATTGGTGTTTATGCTTTCAGGTGCGTTGGTGGATTACAGACCGGTGAGTTATAGAAAACGATCTGGAGGATCGAAAGTAAAACTCTTTTCAGATTCCATACGAACCCTAGGACTCATTCTCGCTGTGAGCTTCTACTTTAACCCTTTAAAAGTTCTGTATCCTGTAACACTCGTCTTATCGATTTGCGCCTTGACGTCCATAATGCTGGGAGTTGTAACTTCAATTGCAACCTTTTTCATTCTCGGCGCCTTGGGAATCATAAGTGTTTTAATCATACTAACCCTTGGGCTCTTGGGGCACTTGATAAGCCTAAGTCTGAATAAACAATTTCTCCGCGAGTGATGGAGAAATAGAAAAATCGCACTTTGGTGATTCTAATCCATTTAATTCCTCTAAACTTATTTCCGTCATCAGTGATTTCAAGGAATCCAAAAGATTTGATTTTTGGAATAACTTTCCCAGGGCAAGTATTCCAAGTGTAGAAAATAGAGATGGCACGAGTATAAACAGCCTCCTCTTGTCACAATGAAAAGATTTCACTATTCGCTCCATCGAATATGGGAGAATATGAAACGTCCTAATCGTTCCCGATCTTTGGCTTAAGAGTGTAAATTCAATCTCTTTAAGCAGTGAAATTGAACTAGTGAAGTAGAAATTTGGTTTACCGCCAAAAGGCAAGAAAATGATAGGAAATCTTCGAGACAAATTCTCAAGTAATGTCATAAATCGATTCTCAATATCATCGACGATTAATCCACTCTTGAGAACAGCCCCCCTTGTCTTAGAAATAAATCTTCTACGATGAATTTGGATTTTCCATACCTTGACTTCGATTTCTTATGCGCAGAAACAGTTGAAATTAGAACCGGATGGCCGTGAAGGCCTTCAAAAATTAACTCGATGTCTCTGCCCATATCACGCAAACTTCTAGAACGGTCGTGTGCGAAATGAACAAACCCTTCCTAGGCTAAGCCCTTTGGCAAACAATCGCCCAATCTCCAACTCCCGTACAAATTTGAGCCCAGTACTTCAACTTCATGACCCTGGGTATCGCATATGTGACGAACTTGTTGCCAATTGCCGAGGTGTGACCAGAAACAAGAATCTTCAACTTGTTGCCTCGCTTGCGATTCTGAAAGAATTCGCCATAATCGTGAAAGTAATTGGCCCCGGTGGTATGGAAGGCAGAACTGAGGAATCAACAATATGCAAATTAAAGTCTTCTTGAAGCCTCCCAAGTGAGTCTGTGTGGATACCAGCAGGAGCCCAGGAGCCAAAATGAGCACCAGCTCCTGGGTCGAGTGTGCGGGTCAATGGTATGAATGGAACAATTCTCAATTTCCACAAAACACTAAAATTGAACAATCTATTGATCTTCCGCAGCAGGTTCAACCTACTGACAGTTCCTTTATCTTTCTTCAAATACAGATCTCCTTCCTGGCTAAGGGAGACACGCAGGCCCGTTGAGTCAGAACCATCAAGATAGATAATCCCGAATACAAGCCTCGATAGGACCATTGAAATCACTCGCTCTGGCAACAGGCGCAGAATTCTGATCTCACTCTTCGCTTTCTCTAGAATTTCATTAGAATATACATAAAACTGAGTATGCAATAAATTTCCACTAGATGACTTACACCTCAAGTAAGCCTGAGTCAAGGCATACCCTGTAGTCGGATTTCGTTTAAAACTATTGAAATTTAAGAACGGCACAAGGAAAGTGTTACTGTCCTTAAAGACCGCTTGGCGTCGAGTAAGCTTACTCATCGATGCAATTCGGAAACTCTCTATTGGACCAGCGCCTAGAAAAACATGATCAAATCCCTCTAGGCAAACCATATCCCCATCTTCAGTTTTGTAGTTGAGACTCAAACTCCCTGCATTTTTTTGCACACTAATAACTCGGGCTCCAGTAATTGAGTGGATCGAATCTGAGTTGAGAACCCCCTCAATTCCATGATTACTTCGCCAAATGAAATCGTACGAACATCCACGGAGGCACTCATTACAATATACACAGCCTGCTTCTGAGTTGCTAGCAGATTTCACTGCAAGTGGCATTGGAGCACACTCATTTTCATCGTCCCACAACAAACTTCGATCCAGAAGGCGACTAATTGTGGGCGAATTAAGTAACCCATCACGATTAGCAAATTGTTTGTAGAATTTCGATTGCTTCCAAGTGAGCTGGGAAATAGGTACTTTTTTTGAAACTTCCAGATAGTATTGGTCTAAGTCTTTCATATAGTCGGGCCAATTCGCCGTATCCTCAAACGAGAATGGAAGCATAGTCGCACCCCATACATTGCTTAATCCACCTAATGCAAACGATATAGGTAGACGTAGGTCGCCGGTATTTATGTGTGGCGTACTTGTAAATCTTCGATAAATAAAATCATTATCAAGCCGTAGTTTTAGAAATTTAGAATTTACATTTGCCTCAAATCTGGGCGCACTTTTTGGTGTAACTCCTGAGTCTATAAAAGTAATCTCGAGGTTTTGTTTCCCTTGCAAGCCCCAAAATGCAGCCAGTGCGCTTGGCCCAGAACCAATGATAGCAATTTTGGTGAATTGATTCTGCATGAATCAATTATAGACCTAGCTAGTGCCTGGAATTCTCTTGAATTGGCTTAAAACAGTAGCAATCAGAAAAACTAAGCCGACCAAAATTGACCCAAAAACATATCTTGAGATTGGTCCAGGAGATGCAATCAGAAGAAGTAAATGAGAGAAAAGTAGTGGGAGAAATGCCAAAAATTTAGGTCTTTTCAAATAGAAAACCTGTAGCGAAATCGCAACAAGAATCCACAAACCTCCCCACCCCCAAAAACTTGATGCACGATTGAACAAGTAGGCATAGCTAATTAAGGTAACTTCAAGTGGCTTAAATATGCTTGGAGATTTCTCATATCTTCCTGTATCGCGTGCCGTATTAAGGAATTCGCTGAACTGAAAAAGATTTGCAGGCAATCCCGCACCGACAGGTGCTAGGAAATTAGTCGAGTAGGTGTTAGGGGCTGGCGCAGAAAAGAATGGTGGCAGAGCCACTGCCGCCCGTTGCAGATGCGCCTCAGTAACAATCTTCTGATTGCTCTTAGTAAGCTCGAGCCAGGTGCGCAGGGATTTCCCAGGGTTTTTCCCGAAATTCTTTTCTGCTGCGTCGGGGGCCCAATCAGCAATCTCGCAGCTGGCAGGTGAAAGCCACTCAGATTTTGGCGCGAGAGTAATTAAGTAATCCCATTGATCTTCAGAAACTGTACTGTCTGGATCTTGCACGACACACTTAACATCACCCACCATTGGAAGCCATCGATTGGAAGGGCCTGCATCAACCTGTAAGAACGCCGCACAACTTAAGAAGAACACCAGCATGCTCATCGCAGATACTGTTGCAAGTCGAATTCTCTTCTTGAGTAATAACGAAAATATGAATCCGATAAAACTCGCAATTCCTAGCCATGACATGGAACATAGAATCGCAGCAAGGGCAATTAATCGGTTATACGATTTTGTGGGAAGAGTAATACTGCCCTCAAATAGCAATCCTGTAAGAATCAGGATTCCAGAAATCGCAAAGACATCATGGTTTACGGTTAAACCGAAGAAACCGAATAAAGGAAGTGAAATTATGACTATTCGAGTTCGAAATTTCACTTCAGCAGAGAAATCTAGAGTAGAAATCAGGAATCTCAAGCTGAGATATAGTGACAAGAGCCCGAATACTGAAGCTACGGCTAAAATTCTCCCATTAAAAGTTAAGACTTGAAGTAATCTAAAATAGAGTGGAGACCATGTTGCGGCTGACTCACCTTGCTTCATTAAATCAGTCATCAACTCGCCGTCGTAACTTGGCCGTCCAGGAAAGAGCCCAATGAAGTAAACGAGAAGTATGATTGGATCGTAGAAAGAACTGAACTTAACTTTCGAAAGAATCCTTTGCATTGCTGGCCTCCAAAACAATTTCTCGAATCGTAGAAGTATTGAGTAAGGAATTTATGTTGATGAAAAAACAGACAGCTTCAGAAGTCCTATGCTAGTCCCGATCCGAGAATTAGTAGGAGATTTCAACCTAAGAGTCTCCGGGGTACTTCATGTCGGGGCTCATGAGGCTGAGGAAGCGATTGAATATGAACATTTTAGTTGGCTGCCGATAACATGGATTGAAGCGCAACCTGAGTTAGTGAGTCAATTGAAAAGACGGCTCGATTCAACAAAGCACACGGTTCTGGAGGCAGCTATTTATGACGAAAATGGAAAGGAATTGACATTTCACATTTCCACAAATTCACAGTCCTCCAGTTTATTGGAATTTGGAACTCATGCTAATGACTACCCGGATGTGAGCAATATTTCTCAGATTAAAGTAAAAACAAAGCGCCTCGATGCGGTTCTGAAAGATTTGACCATCCCAAACTTTATCAACCTCGATATACAAGGAGTTGAACTCAGAGCGCTCATGGGGCTAGGTACGTTACTAAATGCGGTCGACTATGTTTATACAGAAGTAAATCGTATTGAGGTTTACAAAGAATGTGATTTGGTCGAGGAAATTGACCAATATCTGCTTAAGAATGGATTTAAGCGAGTTGCGACTCGCTGGCACTGGCTACAAGGCTGGGGAGATGCACTTTACGTCCGAAACGAGCTAGATCACCGCACTTTGGTTCAATATCTAAGGTCAGCATACCGTCTGGCCCTTTTTTACCGCCACCAGTATAAGGCAATCTTGATTCATTATTTGATGCCACGAAAATAACAACAATAAACGCTAATTTTGATTCGCGTATATTGTCCATACAAGGTTTGTTGCCTGCGTCAACTGAGCAACGACATAAGGATCAGCCATCGCTTTGCTCACGATTTTTTCTTGTGTAATTTCGAGATCTTTTTGTAAATTCAGGATGCGGTTCATTGAGCATGTAACCACCTTATTTGGTCTAGATTCAATCAAATCTTGAACCATTGAATCATCGTTAGCAATATTTGCCCATAGAACAAAAATTCTTGAGGAGGGCTTGAATGAATTGTTTACGAAAAAAACATTTGCATTTTCACACAGATTTAGAACACTGTCGCCGGGGGCAATAGATGATGAAAAGAATTGTTGCAATTTCTTCTCTTGGGAGGCTAACTCAGGCTCCGTATACAATCTTTTTGCAATATTTATGTCAAAGCTCTCCCTTGTCTGTGAAATTTGGCTCATCCAAGGTATGAGACCAAGCAAGATGCAAAGAGGCAGCGCTGAAATCATAAATAATTTACGAGGTAACAGATTTGATAATAGGCCTAATTTAATCAATTTTTCCCTTGTGACTACACAGACGAGTATCACGGCAGGAACAGAGCCCCACCAAAAATGCATTTGGTCGAATAGTGGAAATATCTGAGACTGAGAGGCGATGGATAATAGAACTAGCAAGTTTCGAGAGTTTAAAGTTGACCTAATTGATTGATTTTCTTTGAAGATCGAATATGTTCGTGCAATTGAGCACGCAGCTGAGTAAATTATTATCGCTAGGAAATATGAAATCCAAATTCTTCTTGAAGCCAAAGTTGTTAGTTCAAGAAGATTATATCTTGGAGTCAATCTTGCAAAAGTCATCAAGAAAACAGAAAAAGCTATACCAAAAATCACTATCTTCTTAAGTGAGTCCATTGCTGAGTATTTAGAGATGATTCTTGCTACATAACTACTAAGGCATAGAAAAACTAAAAAAATAGCGACTCCGAGCAAAGTAAAAAGTGGCCTTGGGTAGGAGCTGCGATCCCCACTTAGATAGCTCGCGCCGAAGACGAACTCATCACGCAGGGAGTCAAGCAAAAAACCATTTTTGAGCAGAAATGAGAATAATATTGAAGTTCCAAGAGTTAACCCAAGAAGAAATGAACTGATATGTCGCTTTCCTGCAAAAAGACAAATTCCAATTTCAATTATTAAAATTGCGAAACCAACTTGGACTCGAGAGAAAATGAGAATTGTCACAAATAGTCCATTTACAATTGGTGTTATCACTCCAATGGAATTTGTTTTTCCGAAGTCAATTATCCTGATCGAGAGCAGAGTTACTCCTGCAACAATAGGCATTAGGATGGATGATGGCCATGGAACTAAATCTGAACCTAAGTTAGAAACAAAGGGTTGAGAGAAGAAAAAGACAAGCATTGTTATAAATGCGCCTTGATTACTTATAAAACGAGTAGCTATTTTCCAAATAAGTAGTCCTGTTATCAAGTAAGACAATATAGTTACGAGCCGAAGACTCAAGAAAAGCCATTCACTTGGCAGCGGCCATGTAATCGCAGAATAAATCAGTACCCAAGCCGGACCATATTGGTTGAAAGGCCATGGACCACCAGATTGAATAGCATCTTTCGTTAAGTGAACTGTTGCGAGAATCAATCCATCATGATGAGCGTCAAACCCGATGAAGGCTAGAGGTACCCAGAGTACGATTTCGACAAAAAGTGTAAATCTCAAAATCAACGGAATATCTGCAAACTGATGCTTAGCTGAAATGAACGATCTGGTAACCATAATTAGGCAAGCATATAGATATTTCGCTTAACTCTATTGGTTGGACGCCAAAGTTATCTATTTTGCTTATACAATCGTTGCATGAAATGTTTAGTAACTGGTGGAGCCGGGTTCATTGGGAGTCACTTGGTGGATTTACTTCTGCAAGAGGGTCATTCAGTCGTAGCGGTTGATAACTTGAGTGTTGGAAGCCTGAGGAATCTAAATCAAGCTCAGGGAAAGTCAGATTTTGATTTTCACAAAGCCGATATCTCTCGTAAGAGTGATATTGAGAGTCTTTTCCAAGACGTGGAAATTGTGTTTCACCTTGCTGGTTTGGCCGATATAGTACCGTCAATTGAAAACCCCGATGGCTATTTTGATGCGAATGTGATTGGCACTTACAACATTGCACAACTTTCGGCTTCCGCTAAGGTTAAGAAAGTCGTGTATGCGGCTTCTTCCTCATGCTACGGGATACCAGAACAGTTCCCCACAGGCGAAGGATCCGCGTGCAATCCACAATACCCATATGCGTTAACTAAGTATCTTGGCGAACAAGTGCTTATGCACTGGAATTTGGTCTATGACTTACCTGTGAACAGCCTTCGTCTTTTCAATGTTTACGGACCGAGGGCAAGAACATCCGGAACGTATGGCGCAGTATTCGGAGTTTTTTTGGCACAGAAATTGGCTGGCAAGCCATTCACTCGTGTTGGAGATGGCAGTCAGACTCGCGATTTTACTTATGTCTCTGACGTAACTAGGGCCTTCTACATGGCAGGCATTACCGACAAAGTTGGATTGGTTATGAATGTCGGCTCTGGAGGCACCTATTCTGTGAACAGAGTAATTGAGTTACTGGATGGGCCAGTTGTGTCATTACCCAAGCGCCCAGGCGAACCCGATTGTACTTTTGCAGACATTTCTAAAATTCGTAAAGAACTCTCCTGGGAGCCATCAATTGAGTTACCCGAAGGAATATCAAAATTACTCGAGAATATAGAAGACTGGAAGGATGCGCCGCTCTGGGATGTCAAAAGTATCGAACAAGCCACGAAATCCTGGTTTAAGAGCCTGGGCAGATAGTATTTCTCAATGAGGTCTGACGCCCAAGAGATTCACGAAAAAATTGTTTCTCCAGAAGAAATCAATTTTAGATTTGCGTCCATTCGGAATTCAGGGAAAACGGTGGCGATGTGTCATGGCGTATTTGACTTAGTGCATCCGGGTCATATTGCACATTTTGAGGCAGCAATGAAGATGGCGGACATACTGATTGTGAGTATAACTGCAGACAAGTTTGTAAATAAAGGTCCAGGCAGGCCACTATTTAACGAAGAGATCAGAGCTAATTCGATTGCAGCTCTTGTTTATGTTGACTATGTCGTCGTATCCGATAGTTCAACAGCTCTTGAGATGATCTCACGAGTCAAACCAAATTTTTATGTTAAAGGTTCAGATTATTCCAATGAATCCGATGATGTGACGGGCATGATTTCAAAGGAAAGGTCTGAAGTCGAACGGTGTGGGGGTGTGTTGGTTTTTACTGATGAGCTGACATCTAGCAGTTCTAAGCTGATAAACAACTATTTTTCAAACTTAACCAATGAGGCGCAAAGTTGGCTACAAGCTTTTAAACAGGCAGATGGCTTTTCACAAGTAGAGCAATGGCTTGGCAAAATTCAGGACAAGAAAGTATTGATTGCTGGGGAAACTATTATTGATCGCTACACAGTCTGTAACCCTCTTGCAAAATCCAGCAAAGATCCGATCCTTGCTTTTCAAATTGGAGAGTCTAATTCCTTCCCAGGCGGTGTGCTGGCAATTGCAAATAATTGCAAGAGCTGGGCGAGCAATGTCTCCGTTGTTACATTCCTAGGAGAGAATCCAAACGAGGCGCTCGAACTATTCAAGACCATTAACCCTGAGCTACAAATACATAATATTTCGATATCTGGGCGTCCTACAATTTTAAAGCACAGATTTGTGGATGAAAAGTCAAACTCCAGAGTTTTTGAGTTTTATGATTTCGCAAACAGGGATCTGCGCGAAAATGAGTACACCGAAATTGGAAAAATTCTAGGCGACGAGCTTGTGACTTCCGACGTTTTAATCGCGGCAGATTACGGCCACGGATTCTTTGGGGATAAACTCATAAGTCAGATAGCTAAAGATTCCACTTTTCTAGCTGTAAATACCCAATCTAACGCTGGCAACCGTGGGTACAACACAATTTCAAAGTTTCCGCGTGCCGATCTGGTCTGTTTAAATAGCGGTGAATTGGAACTTGAGTATCGGGAGCGTAATTTAGATTTCAGACGGATTGTCCCTGAAATTTTATTTCGGATGAGCGCCTCTTACGGTGTCGTAACGCTTGGTGGGGATGGATTGCTTATTTTTGGAAAAAATGGTGAATATTCACATGTTCCTGCCTTCGCTACAAGGGTAGTTGATAAAGTTGGTGCTGGAGATGCAGTGCTTGCCATGGCCTCACTTTTAGCCTCGGTTGGCGCCACAGTGGAAGTAATTGGTTTCGTGGCAAATTTGGTAGCAGCCCATGAGGTTTCTCAACTTGGACATCAGTCCTCACTCACTCTTGGTGGAATCAGGAAACAAGCGAAAGCCATTCTAGGATAGGGGAGTCATGAAAAACCGATTGGTATTGGTAATTGGAGGGGCTGGTTATGTTGGATCAGAACTAGTTCAATTCTTGCTTGACGATGGTTATCGAGTACGAGTCTTGGATACCTTTTGGTACGGCAGAGAACATTTGGAACAACTTCAATCCCCAAATCTTGAACTTGTGGAAGGGGATATGCGCAACATTACAGTCATTGAAAAAGTACTAGAAGATGTTAGTGATGTAATCCACCTAGCGTGTATCTCAAATGACCCATCTTTTGACTTGAACCCTACACTTGGTAAATCAATTAACCTCGACAGCTTTGAGCCAATTGTCTTAGCAGCGAGAAAAGCTGGTGTGGGGAGATTTATATACGCCTCATCCTCATCGGTTTATGGCGTTAAATCAGAAAATAGGGTGACAGAGGAACTTTCGCTTGAACCATTGACTGACTATTCTAAGTTTAAAGCTGAATGCGAAGAGATTTTACTTAAATACGCCGATAGCCAATTTGTATGCACAATTGTTCGACCGGCAACAGTATGTGGTGTTTCATCAAGACAGAGATTTGATCTCTCGGTGAATATTTTGACAAATCATGCGATCAATCTTCAGAAGATCACTGTTTTTGGGGGCTCACAACATCGTCCGAATCTCCACATTAAGGATATGTGTCGTGCATACTTAACAATCCTATCTACACCTTCGAGCGCCATTGCGAATAAGATTTACAATGTAGGATCAGATAACCTGACACTTGATGAAATCGCTTCAAAAGTTAATGAATTTGTAAGCCCAACAATCCCAGTTGTTCATCAAGATACAAACGACTTACGTTCCTATCGTGTAGATTCCGCATTTATAAAAAATGACTTGGGTTTTAAACCGATTTATAAAGTTGACGATGCGATAAAGGATTTAGTTCAAGCTTTCAACAAAAGTTATTTTGATTTGCCACTCGAAAATTCTAGATACTTCAATATTAAGAAAATGAAGGAATTAGGATTGGGATGATGGCTAAACCCCGAAGGTTTGGGTTTGACCTCGATAATACATTAATTGATTATGGGCCTGCGGTTATTGAATTCTGTAGGGACAGGCAATTGCCAGACTTGACTTTAATACAAGACCTAAGGCACCACCTGCAGGAATCTATGGCGGGTGATGATGCCTGGCAAGAGGCTCAGTCCTATCTGTACTTAGATGGCTTGAACTTTGCCAGGCCCGCGACTGGCTCCATTGAGTTTCTTGAATCTCTCGAGAGTTTTGGAGTAAACCCGTTAATAATTAGTCACAAGACGGCGAGGACTCAAACTAGATTTGGGGGCCTAGATTTGCGCACTCCCGCCATTGAATGGATAAGCAACTCTTCCTTGGGTAGGTTCTTTAAGGCTCCTAGCAACATACATTTTGCTCAAACGCGGGCTGAGAAAATTAAGGAAATCGGAATCCAGAAACCTAGTTGGTATATTGACGACCTTGTTGAGGTTTTGACCGATTCATTCTTCCCAGTCGAAACAACTCCTTATCTCATAGGGATGCCAGATTCTGGAAAAGATCACATAGTTGCCGTCCATGATTTTCATGAGCTGAAGAAAATTTGGAATCCAAAACATGAGTGATGAATTAGTCAGCCTAGGAATTCCCAGTTCGTTGATATATGAACGGTTTGCAGGAGGAAATAGTGAAGTTGTTAAATTCAAGAACCATGAAGAAAAGTTTCGCGCACTGAAAATTTATAGAGGAGACCAGCCTAGAGTATCTCAAATGTTTGAAAAAGAGACCAAAGCATTAAGCTTCCTTCATTACCATGGATTTAGAAATGTGCCCCAGCAAGTTCTTTCGCACCCAAATCTAAAAGCGATTGAGTACGACTGGATTGAAGGCGAGATTGCTGGGACAACAGACGCTTGCTTAGTGGCGATAGTGGGAATGTTGAATAGTCTCAAGAAATTGACTTTACAAAACCATTCCTTCGACAATGCTGTGGATTCCATCAATGCCCCATCAGACATAATTGCACAAATTCTAAGTCGGATAAGCAGATTAAAGGAAAAAAACTCCAGATATGTGTATGAAGTAAAGAAGAAAATAAACGTTTTCAGAAATACTGAAAATATTGACGTGCCTTGTGCGCAACGAATATTAAGCATGTCTGATTTAGGTGCACATAATGTGATTACCCAAAACAAGGACTTCTTTTTTATCGATTTTGAATTTTTCGGCTATGACAGCTTTGCAAAACTATGGGGTGATTTCCTTTTACACCCTAGAAATCACTTCTCAACCAGGCAAATTTCTCAGATTGAACCTTCGATTGATTTAAACTGGACCCTAGCGCGACAAGAACTTGTGAAGTGTCTACCGGCATTAGCCCTGAAATGGTCCTTAATTGCCCGTGGCAGAGCAGAGCGAAATCTAGTTAGCGTCCAAAATGAAGATGAAACAACCAAGTTATACTGGAGAAGTGAAAAGTATCTCGAGTTCTTTGATTTCCTCCAAGAGCACAAAGATGATGCTCCGTTCATGACTTTCTGTGAGTACGCAAATGAAAAATAGTTCTGATTCAGATTTTAGAATTAATGCGCTTGAAATCAATCTTGACATCAAATCAAGAGAACTTCGAGAAATAGTGTTAATGGCTCTGGAAGGCGGAGGACGTGGCCACTTAGGTCCAGCACTGTCATTGTTAGAAATTCTTCGAGCGCTTTATGAGAATGTGTTGATCCATAATCCCGCAAATCCGACATTAGAGTCCAGAGATAGATTCATCTTGAGCAAAGGTCATGGAGTATTAGGCCTTTATAGCGTACTTGCTTCACAAGGATATTTTAGTGAATCTGAATTAGTTGATTTCTGCAAGTATGATTCGCGATTTCCTGGGCACCCAGAAACTGGTCAGGTGCCAGGCATTGAGTTTTCAACAGGATCATTAGGTCACGGCCTCCCGGTTGCAGTGGGAGTAGCCGCAGCGGCAAGAATAAAGAATCAAAATTGGAGAACTTTTGTCCTGATAGGTGATGGTGAAATGGCAGAAGGATCCAATTGGGAAGCTGCCTTACACGCTTCAAAACATCGTTTAGGAAATTTACAAGTTATTGTGGATTACAACATGATGCAGGCTTCGGGAGATATAAGAAACGTTCTACCTCTTGGAAATATCTTAGATAAATGGCGGGCGTTTGGATTTGAAGTTGATGAGGTGAACGGGCATGATATTGAAGCAATCGCAAAGTGTCTCAACAATCCAAGTCAACCTCAGGGTCAGCCAAGATTTCTCTTAGCACACACGATTAAAGGGAAAGGCTTTGCTGAAGCTGAGAATTCAACTAGTTGGCACCACAAAGCGAAAATCTCGCCTTTGGAACTTGTGAGTTTAAGAAGTACGGATGTAACTAAATGAGACAGGCCGCCCTTAATCATGTATTTAGCCTGGCTCAAAGGGATTCTCGAGTAGTTTTTGTCGGATCCGACTTGGGTGCAGGAACGCTCTCAGCAATGCAAAAAGAATTCCCGTCACGGTTTTTTATGGAGGGAATTGCAGAACAATACATGGTGGGTTTTTCGGCCGGTTTGGCAAAAGAGGGCTTCATTCCTTATCTAAACACCATAGGCACATTCTTTTCTCGACGATCGTTTGAGCAAATTTCGATTGATGTTGCGCTTCATAAGCTCCCAGTAAGAATCTTGGCAAGTGGTGGTGGGATGGTCTACGCCCCTCTTGGGCCAACTCACACTGCCATTGAAGACTTAGCTTTGATGTTAAACGTTCCAGGAATGAAAGTGTTTGCCCCAGCGGATGCCGACGAGATGATAGCTGTGCTTGAGTATTCGCTGATAGATGCGTCGCCTATGTACATAAGGTTTGGTAAAGGCGGAGAAAGAAGTGTGACAAGCAAAAATAGTCAAGATGTGACTCTTCCAAAAATATTTGGAAACAAGTCCTGTGAAATTCTCCTTTGTACGACGGGAATAGTCCTCCAGCATGCACTTGATGCGAGGGAAATACTCAGCAAGAATGGGATTGAAGTCACTGTAGCCCATTTTCCATTTCTCAATGATCTTGGATTAGATTTGCTTAAATCAATTTTGGATCAAAAGCCCAAAATATTTGTTGCGGAGGAACACGTGCCGGTTGGAGGATTATTCACACAATTACTACACCAATTCCACAAGTCAAGTATTGAAACCAATGGATTAATTCAGCTGAGTTTACCTAATGAATTTAGCCATAAATATGGATCTCAACTAGACCATCTAGAAAAAAACAATCTAACAGGCGAAACCATGTCCAAATTCATACTCCAACTACAGAAATAATCTAATATAGGAACATGGGAAACGCACAGAATTTCGTTACAAGCCTGCATATGTCTACTAAGCGTGATTACTTAGGTCGTATGATCGACTCAAAAGTGGAAGCTATGAAAGTCGCCAAAAGGTATGACTCCGAATATTGGGATGGAGATCGTAAGTTTGGTTATGGTGGATACAAGTACATGCCTGGAAGATGGGCAAAAACAGCCCAGCAGATGATTGATACCTATAAACTAACAGCCGGAAGTAAGATTCTCGATGTAGGTTGCGGAAAAGGATTTCTTCTGTACGAAATGCAGCTGATTGAACCAGGTTTGGAAATCCATGGATTTGACATCTCAGAATACGGGTTGGCTCACTCTCACCCAGAACTACATGCGAAACTGTTTATTCATAAAGCACAAGAGAGTTTTCCCTACGATGACAAATCTTTCGACTTAGTCATCTCACTTGGCACTTTGCATAATCTACACGTCTATGAACTTGAAACTGCTGTATCTGAAATAGCACGAGTTGGTAAACAAAGTTACATAATGGTGGAGAGCTTTAGGAATGAATTGGAGATGTTTAACTTGGAGTGTTGGGCATTGACAGCAGAGTCCATCATGGATGTCGAAGAATGGCTTTGGCTTTACAATAAGTTCGGATTTACTGGCGATTATGAATTCATTTTTTTCGAGTAATCAAATTTAGTAATGAAGATCAAAACTACCGAAGCTGCAATCTTGGTCGCATCCAAAGAGGATTTAATCCTTGATGAAATCGAATTGCCAAAGGAACTGTTAGCGGGACAAGTACTTGTAGAACTAATTACAAGTGGGATCTGTGGGGCGCAGATAAATGAAATTGATGCGGTAAAAGGACCCGACCGATTTCTCCCACATTTACTAGGACACGAGGGGTATGCCCGAGTTCTTGAAGTTGGCGACAGTGTGTCCACAGTCGAAGAAGGCGATGAGGTTGTTATGCATTGGCGCCCAGGTTCTGGAATTGAGGGAGCCCCTGCCAATTATTCCTGGAGAGGCAAGCTATTAAATTCTGGATGGGTAACAACTTTTAATCAACATGCTGTGGTTTCTGAGAACCGGGTTACTCGAATAAGTCGATCTGGGCTGTCATCTGAGTTAGTTCCACTTCTAGGATGTGCTCTGACAACATCTTTAGGTGTCTTAGAAAATGAAGCGAGAATCACAACTTCAGACCATTTGCTTATACTTGGTGCAGGAGGAGTCGGACTTTCTTTGCTCAAGCTAGCAAAATTCATGCAAGTAAGAGAAATCACAGTTATAGATCTAAGTCTAGATAAACTTGAAATAGCAAGAAAACTAGGTGCAACAAAAGTCATTCAGTTTAGAAATAAGCTTCAAGTCATTGACGATTGCTCTACAATCTTTAATTCAAAACCTTCAATTGCGATAGACACGACTGGCTCTCCTTCCGCAATCGAAGTTTGCTATGAATCTACAGCTCCCGATGGAAGAATTATTCTTGTCGGAGTACCAAGGATTGGGTCGAATGTAAGCATATTCACGTTACCCCTTCATTTTGGTAAGCAAATTTCGGGATCAAAAGGTGGCGGTTCAAAGCCCGAAAGTGACATCCCCAGACTACTCAATTTGTTGAATGAAAAGTCTGTTGACTTTTCAGACTTCCCAACTGAGGTTCATCATTTTTCTGAACTGAATAACGCGATATTCAATTTACGCAATGGTTCAGTTGGGAGAATGGTTATCAGTTTTTAGTTCAATACCCTGGTAAGAAAGTCTTCAAAGAATTATGAGTAATCGTTAGTGAAATTTCTTTTACAGCAGGAATAATCAACTTTGATGCGTTTGGGTTATCTTGGAAGTAAATTTTAGCAAACTCATAATAACTGTACTCAGCTGTACCCCCTAATTGGAATAGACCTCTGGCGTTGTGATCTAGAATGACTTTAAGTGCTTCTTCAACTTCGAGTAATGTAATTGGTGAAAGCATGACGTCTTCAAATGCATGGATTTCCCTTTTCATCTGCAAGTCATTCGACCACTTTCCGAGCAACTCAAAATTCTCACCCAGTACCTTGGTCAGTCTTAGTACCGTCCAATTGCCTGGATTTGTCTTTAAAAAACTTTCAACCGCAAGTTTTTGAGCTCCGTAGGAATTTCGGGGATCAGGCTTATCTTCGATACTTGGGAATGCAATATCTTCTGGGAAAACAACATTGGAGGATAGGTAAATTACATGACTATTTGCGTCTAGAAGTTTTGAAATTAATTGAATAGTGTTCTCAACATTTACTCTCTTTGTGTAATCTGGGTATTCTTCACACAGTTTTATGTTGGTGATTCCCGCAGTGATTATTACAAAATCGTATGAGTAGGATTCTAGGTTGTCTAGATTCTCTTCCAAATCCAAGTGATAGATGCCTTTGCTGGCGTTGTAGGCAGACAGGTCCCGATTTGTGCAATTCATTTGGTATTCTTTGCTTAGGCTAGAATTCAAAAGGTGAAATCCGATAATGCTTCTAGACCCAACTATGAGTATCCTTTTAGTTTCCATGAGAACGTTTCCCTGATCGAAGAGTCATCCCGTTGCGGAGGAATATTTTGGTGGGATGAATTGAAGAATTCATTCTTCGATAGTGTACAGGTTTTATCCAGTCGGCTATCTTTGTCATATGAGTCTGCTGAATTATAGGAATGTGTCTCCTAGCGAATGTGCTTTTCACCCTAGTCTGCCAACATTGAGGTTGGACCCGCTATCTGAAATCCTAGGCTCTGATTGCAATGGTAACTATCAAATAGGAATGTATTCTTCCGTGAATCGATGTTTACTTGGAATTGGGGGTGCGGTAGGGGTAAGTTCTTATATTTCAGATTCAGAAATTGGCCCTTACGCCATGATTGGATCAAGGGTGTCAATCGGAGGATTTGAACATCCAAAGGACTGGTTGTCAATAGCACCATTTCAATGGGGGCAAGGTATTGAGCATTGGGAAATTCGTGAGAATGCTCGCCTAAAGCTAAAAGCGAATAAGAAACCGAGTTACAAAAGAACTGTTCTCGGAGCAGATTGTTGGGTTGGGAATAATGCAATAATACTGTCTGGAATTGAAGTCGGAATTGGAGCAATTGTCGGAGCTGGCTCAATCGTTACGAAAGATGTATCGCCTTATGCAATAGTCGTGGGCAATCCAGCGCGCGTAGTGGGTTATCGGTTTGAAGCGGAATTAGTTAAACAATTAATTGAAACGGTATGGTGGGATTTGCCACCGGATATGCTGATTGATATAGATTTTAGTGATGCAGAAAGTGCTACTAAAGTGATTAAAGCACTTAAAGAAGGAAGTAAAAATGAGTATTGAGTCATACGCTGGCCGATTAAATTCCTGTCTCATGTCAATGAATGCAAGCCTGCTAGAAAGAGTTGTTCTGGCGATAAATACTGCAATGGAAAACGGTCACAATATTTATATAATCGGAAACGGTGGGAGTGCGGCGACTTCGAGCCACTTTGCTACAGATTTGAATAAAATCCAATATCAACGCAAATTGAAAGGGTCTGCTGTTTGCCTTTCAGATAATTCCAGCATGCTAACCATGATAACTAATGATTATGATTTCAAAAAAGTTTATAGCTTTCAACTTCAAATTGGTGCCAAGTCTGGAGATTTGCTAGTAGCGATATCAGCATCTGGAAACTCTTCTAATTTAGTTGATGCAGTGGAATACTGTAATTTAGTTGGAATGAAAACCATCTCTTTCACAGGATTTGATGGCGGTTTATTATCGCAAATTTCAAAGATATCGTTACACGCAGAGACCAGAGTTGGAGATTATGGAATTGCTGAGGACGCTCATTCGGTGATCTGTCACTATATTGCTGAAGCGATTAGGAATGTATAAATCCAAGAATGGATAAGATAAATGGAACTGACTACTTGATTGTCGGTGCCGGGATTTTAGGGATTGCAATTGGTTTGGAGATATTGCGAGCTGATTCCAAACTAAAGGTTGTAGTCCTAGAAAAAGAAACTGAGCCGGGGCTTCATGCAAGCGGAAGAAATTCAGGAGTGTTGCATTCAGGGTTGTATTACAAGGAAAATTCTCTAAAGGCGAATTTCACCAATTCAGGGAATAGAAGATTAAAGAGATACATGCTTGAAAAAGGACTTCCTGTGTTAAATCTTGGGAAAGTTATTACCGCCCATAATGAACAAGATGTTAATCGGCTTGAAGGAATAATGAGTTCTGCAAAGTACTCAGGGGCAAGAGTCTTCTTATTAGATAGTGATCAACTTGAAGATTTTGAACCGTTAGCTGTTACACACAGGAAATTCATTTGGTCTCCTGACACTAGCATCGGTTCCCCAAAGGATTTGATGGAATCTCTAGTTCAAGACTTCTTTGACTTAGGAGGGCGAATCCATTTTAATTCAAAAGTGAGTGAGATTCAAGATAATTCTGCCCTAATCAATCATGAATCGAAGATCAGTTTCAAAATGCTCATAAATTGCGCTGGCACCGGTGCCTTGAATCTAGCAAACCTAGTTGGACTGGGAAGAGATTACAAACTGCTCCCAGTTTTGGGATCATATCTTGCAATAGATTTGCAGGAGCTCCCTCTTAGAACTTTGGTTTATTCAACACCTCATCCATCGAGCCCTTTCTTGGGTGTTCACTTCACACAAAGTTTTACAGGAAAGCTAAAGATTGGTCCAACGGCAATTCCATTGTTAAACCGAGAGCAATACACACTAAAGACAAAATTAAAAATGAAAGAATTTTTAGAGTCGATGGATTCACTTTTGCTATTTCTGAGAAAGGACCCTCTTTTTGCCTCGGAGATGATGGCTATGCAACTACGAGGGGGGACGTCTCGGGGAATGATTCGTTTTGCGTCTAAATTAGTACCTAGTGCAGCCCAGATTCAATCATGGAAGCGTGAGCCGGCTGGCATAAGGGCACAATTACTAGATTCACATTCTGGGAAATTAGTAAATGACTTTGTAATTGAAAGTAATAATAATTCTCTCCATATTTTGAATGCAGTATCTCCAGGTTGGACATCTGCGTTACCCTTTGCAGAATATTTAGTTAGAGGAATACTCGGTGTTAAATACTCAGAGAATGCATGAACTCGATAACTTGAAAACCGGAAGACTCAAGCCCATCAACTAGTAGATCTGGCTTATTTCGCTTGAGGTGCTCGGAATTGAATTTTCCCGTAGCTACAGCTACAACCTGAAACCCCACTTTTCGTGCAATTTCTATATCGGTAGGAGTATCACCAATGATGACTACCATTTTAACTTGAAGTGCCCTCAAATTCTTGCGGACTCGGTACGCTATATCTTGCCTCGATTCGCCAGATAAGCATGTAAAAAAGTACTTTTCATCGAAGAATCTCGAAAGTTGTGACTTTCCAATTTTCGAATTTGCGCGCATGAAAGTATTGCCAGTGAGTACTCCACTTTTCCAGGAAGTCAATCTTAATTGCTCTAGAGTGTCTACTACGCCTGGAAGAATTTGGAAATGTGTCTCTTTATCTGAAAGATTAGACAGCCTATCTAGTTCTTCTAGTGCAGACGTAATCACTCGAGCACCCCGTCTAAGCCCGCTCAATGAAAGAAGACGGTGCAATATATCTGAATCAGTCATACCCGCAGTCTCAAACGGGATTGAAGAGAAATTAGATCCTAAATTCCTTACGACCTCTAGGTGTAGAGGGATAGTTCCTTGCCTGGACGTCTTTAAGAGAGTCCCATCAATATCCCAAAGTATGAGTCTTTCAGACAATGTGTCCCTTTCAACAAATATCAATTTCATGAGCAATTTGTGGGATGTATGGTTCTCCTTGTGAAAACTTCTGGTCAAAGAATACGGCATTTAGCTAAACGAATCGAACTTTCGGCAAAGTCTCGCTGGGGTAGATTTTGGATGAGTATTGCTGCAACTGCTACCGCGGGTTGGGTGATCAAAATTGACGCAATTGAAGAACTAAATCTTCGAGAATCTGGCGTTCTCCCCAGTCGTAGAAATAGGGAGCTCGTTGGGTTACGGAAGAATTGGTACCTATCCGAGGAACTTCAGAGAGTTGGAAAATATCACGAAGCTGTCAGAAATCGAGAAGAAATTCTTTCACAGTTATATGAGTATCAAGGAATCAATAGCCAAAGTTATTACCCACCATTTTTAGGAGCGCAGTGGAGCTCTAATTTTGGACATCTCACTGCAATTGGACACCTACAGCTTGCTCAGTCACTTGAATTTGTGACAAATGGACTGAGATTTGTGCTTGCTAACCCAAAACCAGCCAATCATGAACTGTTTAAAGCCATGACGTGCCAAATGCAAGTTGTGAGACAAGTAAATGGCACAAATTGGAGTGAGTTACCAGAATTCTGGCACGTTGCTGAGCGAATCAGAACAATCAGAGGTAAGCATGGATTCATCGATGGAGTAAAGTTATTCGACGACATCTTTGCCCCAGAGAATTTAGAAACCTTAAAAAGAAATTTTTTTAAATTAGATGAAGATTACATAAATAATTCTTCTGACAAACTACAGAAGATAGGTCTTCCGAAGAATTCTCCATTCGTCACACTGCATGTTCGTGAGAGTTTTTCCCAATTGGATCCACGAACTCAACCCCGAGAGACGTATTTTCGATCTGTGGAAGAATTGAATAAAAAGGGGATATGGGTTGTAAGAATTGGCGATTCTGGGATGGAAAAATTCCCTCAATTCCCTCGATTTATTGATTTAGTACAACAGCCGGATGCCGGTAGAGAATTTCATGCCTATTTGCTGAGCCATTGTGAATTCTTTGTAGGAACAGCATCGGGTCCGTCCTGGGTGCCTAGACTTTTTGGAAAACCCTCACTAATTACAAACATAAATGAAATTGGAACACAAATGAGTAGGGGCCCTGGAGCAACAATCTATTTACCAAAGAGGTTTATTAATCGTAACGGACGGCCTTTAAGTATGCGCGAAGTATTTCAAATGAGATTTGGGTTCGCAAGTCTTGATAAAGAAGAACTCAAGAACAAGGGATTTGCATTAGAGCATAACTCCGAGTCAGAAATCTCTTCAGCCGTAAATGAGATTTTAGAAACCTATCGGGATTTTTCCCCAAGATCTTCCGAAACACACCCTAATATCCAACTGCTCAGAAGTGAGTTTCAAGCAGTAGCAAATGGCAACTTTGCACAATCCTATATTGAGCAAAATCAAGAATTTTTCAAGTGAGTCCTAAGTTAGACCCAGATTAAATTCAAGGAGTGCAATTCCACCACCACCAAATTTGGATTTAAACTTGTAGAGTCCGGAGTTTAAATTACTTCCAGCATTCTCATTACTGTGGCCAAAATCTAAGAAAGGCACAGAATCCAATTTAGCGTCAGTCACAATTTTCTGAATTAGCCAATCCAAAGCCTGTAATTTCTTGCCAGCCTCGCTCGAGGCCATATACTGTAAATGCCACACGCGTTCAGTCTTATAAACAATCACACCGGCTAGCATGGCTCCATTCAGATAGACAGAAATCAGTTGAATCTCATCTTTGAATAAAGAGTAGAGATGCGTTATTTCTTTGAGCGAGTGAGTTGGAATAGAATCGTGTCTTTTTAGTAAATTGAAAGTCAGAATGTGCCAAAATTCCTCAATTTCCGCAAAACCTGATCGATATTCAAAGTTTGATGGAAAATTAGCAAGCCTCTTTACATTCTTCGAATTGATGGGGCGCTGGGAGGCTATTGCTATCGTTGAGGAAAGTTCACACCGAGAAATATTGGCACCTAGCTGGTGAAGTGCATATACGTCATCTTGTGCCGGGAATGAATTATAAATGTGGGGAATCGATTTGTATCTCAAGGAAGTGAAACCTTGGCTAGCAAGTTGTGCAATCAATAATTCCAAGGTAATCGTCATTGACTGACCAAGTAACCTACCTGAATGGATAATTCCCCCATACGAAATTCCAGGGTGGGAGATAGCAGTTGTAGCATTTTCCCTGTTTGCCGCAATCGGAATTAGTCCAACTAAAGTGTTCCCGTCGTAGACTAGATATGAAGAATCTTTGAATCTATCCCCATGGTACGAAAGATATTTTCTTGTGTGTAGAAAAGTCCCATTTGAAGGTTGATGCAAGAAACCATCCCAAAGGTCAACCATTTGGGGCTTATAGGAAACTAATCGTAACGTCACGGCGCATCACCTCTATCAGATTCAGCCTTGACTTGGATACTTCCTATTGTTGCATATGCTCCTTGCCTCCCCATCTGGTCTCCATTAAAGAAAACAACCACTCGATTCTTCTCCTGAATTAGGGCGGGATAACTCACATGCATAGAGAATTCAGCGGAATAGCCAGGATCAATACAGAACTGATTTTGGTCAAGATTCCAATCAGTTTCGGTCTTAGAAAAAACGTATGGTCGATAATCGCCACTTGGTTTCCCACCTGTAGCGACTAAAAATTCTTCACCCGTTAGGGTCATCTGAAATACTCGTGGACGTCCAAGTCGATATACATCCTCAATTTCAGGTAACACGGGCCCCAATGAAAGTTCGAGTGAATCAAGAGCATTGCCTGCAAGAAAGTATGATTTGTATCGAGGGAATTGTTTACCCAAAATTGACTCCCAGCCCGTTCCTACTGCCACATAGAATTCAAATTGATTGGCAATTTGCCTAGCCGAATGAATCGCGAATATGTCACACGTATCTATATCTTCATGAAGATAATTGAATGGTGGTTGTAGCCTGACCCATGATTTACCGAAATCCAGTGATTCCGCAAGGCCTGTGAACGCTTGAAACTTCACTTTTGCAGATTTCTTAAAACCGACGTAGTACATAGTCATTTTTGTGTCTTGCAAATATATATCTCCTAAGATGGCGCCATCAGTATCAAAATCAAAGGAGCCTCGAGTATCGAAGCAAGGTAATCTTGCATAATCGATAACCTTTAATGTGTTTGCATCGACGTCTACCCAATGAATTGCACTTCTTCCAAGCGAGTCGCGAACTCCACCAAAAACACGAAATAACTGCTCAGTGATTCTAATTGGTGTTGGAGTTAAGAAACCATAGCCAACACCGATAGATTCCCAAAGACTTGAGGGTATAACTAATGAGGGAGCTGACCATTCATCAATACCCAAGAAGCTGTGCATCAAAAAATGATTTCAGAACTCTTTTTATTTGGGACAGGGCGAGCAGGTGAACCAACATAAACCAGATCTGGGAGAGTACTTTTTGTGATCGTAGCTCCAGCACCAACAAGGCACCTTTCAGCAATATCCACATTGTTGTGAATTGTAGAGTTCACACCAAAATAACTTGACTCCCCTATTTTACAGTAACCACTCACCACTACATGACTAGATAGAAATACATGATCAGAGATCTCGCTTCGATGACCCACATGATTACCACTCCATAGCACGCAATTATTTCCTATGGTAACAAATGGTTGAATTACGTTATTCTCAAATATAAATGTGTTTTCTCCAATTACAGCATTCCTCCAGACAAACGCTTTACTGCTGACATACGAAGCAAAACGGTAGTCCAGTTTCTTGAAAAACTCATAGACTCTTTTTCTGTCTTGATTCATTTTTGTAGCTGTCAGAGCAACAAAAAGAGTAAATTCAGTTTTGTCATATTCAATTAAGAAATCTGAAGTGGAAATCAGAGGTAAATCTAAGAAGGTGGAGCTTGTAGCAAACTGGTCGTCGACAACAAAAGCTACGACCTCGTAATCTGAATCAAAGCTAAAATACTCAAATGCGATATGCGCCATCTCTCCTGCACCGAAAATAACAAGTTTCAAAATATTTACCTTTCGGGAACGTAAGAGTACCAAGCATACATTTTAAGCCAGCAATCTATCCAGATTTAGACATAGAAACTAGGTATACTCTGCGTGTGCCGGTGCAAAGTACAGCCGTAAATCCCATTAACAGTTTTATGAGAACTTCAAGAATTGTGGTGGTACCGACAAAAAAGGTCGGTTTCAGCTTTACTCCGCAGGAATTGATCTTGGACTGTTCATGTGTCGTGACGTGCAAGGGCCGATCAAAAATCAGGGATCTGCTCGCAGTCCTAGATGAACTTCAAGCAACACAAAATTGGCGAGTGGACTTTGAATTCAGTTGGGCATCAAGATTAGTGCTTACCTTGAAACTCTCAATTAAGAGACCCAGAATGCTCATGAATATGGTTAGCAAGGCTGCTGTATTCGAAATCCAGAGCCCCCAAGGCTGTGCACGGCACCAATTAGGCTTAGAGAAATCAAAATTTTGGTATTCGGTAACTGCCTCAAGAGTTGGATTCCCATGGAGTGACGATTCCTTCATTAATTCATTGAATGCCATAAGAGATTTAAAAAATGATTTCTTGATATTTTCTCCGGATATTTCCTCCAGAGATAAGTCACAGCCGCTGTTAGCAGAAACCAAAAAAATAGTTCAGAATAAGATTGCAAATCAGTCTTACCAAGTCCTTACTTATTCAAAAGAAGTCGAAGCCTTAGTTATAAATGAAAAGTGGAGTGCTACTCAGTTGTGCTCAATTTCGGAAGCAACAATTCACAACGGATCAGTAGTATCTCAGTCTGGAAGGTACTTGCCTCTCGATAATTCGTGGTCCCCACGAGATCGACCTTTGCGCATGGCACCATGTTCAATTTGGGCCACGGATAAAGATGATTCTCGACTCGAAACGTTAATTATCCCAGGGACCTTTCATCAACCACAGAATTTCAGTGAAGGATTTTTTGTCGATGGCAGTACAAATTTCTATCACTTTCTTTCGGAATCCCTACGGCCATTAGTTATGTCTTTACAAGCTGGAGTGATACCCGAAAGAGTATTTATCAAAGATGGACTACCCTTTCAATTCTATGAAATTCTTAGAGGATTATGTCCTAATTCCGAGGTCCTAATTCTTGAAAAGGGATCAGCTACCCGGATAAAAAACTTGTCATTCGGAGTAATTACAGGGAAATTGTCCAAGAGCAATGAAGTTTTTTCTCGTTACGATGCCAATGATTTGAAATTAGGCGATGAGTTCAAGACTTGGTCATTCCTTAGAGAGCATTTTGCAGCTGGTTATTCAAAGAGTCAAGACCTCTATGTACCTCGACAGAAACAAGAAACCAGAGGGCTTTTGAACGGATTTAGCATAGAAAATTTCTTATCAAAAAATGGTTCAAAAATTATCCATGCCGATGAGGAAAAATTCAGTTCTCAGGTAGAGATTTTTTCTCAAGCTAAAACTTTCTGTTCAACTTCTGGTGCCGGTTTGCTTAATATGATTTTCATGCCTGAAGGTTCTAAAGTAATTGAAATAATTTTTCCTTTTGGTCATAGTTGGCAATTCTTATCAGATTTATTTCATATCAATCATGCTAAAGTCCAAGTGAGTTCAATATTACCAAAGAACCTCGAACTTGCCATTGACTCTTATTACTTGCCACTCTGGAAAATTCGTAAAGAGATTTTTAGTAAATCATGATTCATTATAAGTTACTTGCCTAAAGAAGACATCACTTGCTTTGCATATTCGTTTGGAGGGTAACTCGATAAAATGGCATACAGTTCTTCTCGTTGAATATTTCTGGCAGAAAATGATGCTTCTTCAGGACTTCCAACTAGGAGCCCCTGACGATTTTGAAGTGCCTCGACAAACATCGATGCCTTTAAGAGGTTATCCGCTGTCCCTAGATCGAACCAAGCGTTTCCCCGGGAAACTTTTTCCACTTGAAGCAATTTCTCCTGTAGGTATATGTTCAACAAATCGATTATTTCCAACTCTCCTCGCTTGGACGGGCTAAGCGATTTACAGTATTCAACGGCAGAATTTGAAAAGTAGTAAATGCCGGGGATAGCCCAGGGAGAAATTTGAGTGGAGGGTTTTTCGACAAGCTCAATAACAAAGTCACTTTCGCCTCCAAAGACTGCGACACCGTATGTGCTTGGATCCTTGACGCGATAAGCAAATGCTTTAGCACCTTGAGGCACAGTGCAATTCTGCAGTTTGGAACCGAATTCTGGTCCGTGAAAGAGATTATCCCCAAGAATAAACCAAAATGGTTCTGAGCCCAGGAAATCTGCTGCAAGACTAATGCCTTGTGGAATTCCTCCTGGACTAGGCTGAATTACAAAGGATATTTCGATTCCAAATTGGCTGCCATCGCCAAGTAAAGCTTTGAATCTGTCCAGCTCGTGTGGTGTCGTAACCACTAAGACTTCCTTGACGCCAGCATGAATAAGCGTTGATAGTGGATAATAAACCATGGGCTTGTCATAGACGGGTAACAGCTGCTTACCAACTGCTATGGTGCAAGGCCTTAGTCGAGTTCCTTCGCCCCCGGCAAGAATTATTCCTTTCATTCAGCCAACCTCCCCCTGCTTAGTGCAATCCATTCTGGATTTTTGAGGTACCACTCATATGTTTGTAGGAGCCCTTCATGAAGATTGTGAATTGGTCTCCATCCAAGCTCTTGTCTTATCCGGCTGTCATCCACCGAATAACGAAAATCATGACCTAAGCGGTCGGAGATGTATTCTATAGACGAAGTGGATTTTTTCGAGATTGCGATTAACTCTCTTGCTAGTTCGTTATTTGATAATTCTGTTCCTCCAATATTGTAATGAGAGTTTTTCAATACACGCTCATTCATCAAGAGATATATTGCGTGGCAATGATCAAGAACATGCAGCCACTCTCTTCTATTTTTCCCATCACCATAAACTCCGATGTTCCTATCAGTCAGAATAGAAGAGATTGCCGTTGGGATAAATTTTTCTACACTTTGTCTAGATCCGTAATTATTTGCACACCGCGAGATAACTATGTTGATTCCGTATGTGTTCCTGTAAGCATCACAGAAAAATTCCGCCGATGCCTTAGAAGCGGAATAGGGACTTCTAGGAGCCAATGGAGAATTTTCAGTCCAGGAGTCCTCTAATGCAGAGCCATAAACTTCATCTGTCGAAACCTGAATCATTTTTTTTGCAAGCCCAGATTTAACGACCTCCAGAAGATTCACGGTTCCCTTCACATTTGACTCAAGGAATGGTGATGAGTCTTCTATCGATCTGTCAACATGTGATTCAGCAGCAAAGTTTACAATACAGTCGGTACCTTGAAAGTTCAGAATAGCTTTCGCGAGTGAATTGCGATCTGAAATATCAATTTTCTTTAGTGTGATTTCATCCCTAGTAGCACTGCTTAGATTTAACTCATTTGCGGCGTAAGTCATTTTGTCCAAAACTAAAATCTCATGGTTATCTTGCAGCGCAAGTTCAACAAAGTGTGACCCTATGAACCCCATTCCTCCCGCAACTACTATTTTCATGCTCTTAGAGTAGACGATTCACGTTTAAGATATGATTTTAGAGTGAAATCAGATGTGAGAACAATCTCGGGTATTTTCCCCTCTAATTCTGGGACTCTGGGAGTGCTTGACACCCCGGATCTCCCATTCACTCCCAGCCGACTTTATTGGATTCATTCAGTTCCCAAAAATGAGATTAGGGGGAACCATGCTCATAAGAAATTAAATCAGTTTTTTCTAGCGCTAAAAGGTGAAGTGAGCATTGAGATTTCCTCCAATCATGAGAGAGAAGTTGTAAGTCTAAACAGTCCAAATAAACTTCTTGTTCTGAATTCAGGTTACTGGAGAAAACTCTTTAACTTCTCACCTGATGCAGTTATCTTGGTAGGTGCAGATGCGCAATATGATTCCTATGACTACATACACAACTGGGGGGAATACTTAATGTGGAGAGAAGAAAATAGTGAGTAGAGAGGTTCCTTATTTTTCTTTTTCCATGGCTCCTGAAGATTTGAAGTCCACATGGAAGAATGCAATTGGAAGTGTCATTGACCAAGGAGTATTTATAGGCGGAAAAGAAGTTTCCGAATTTGAGTCTGAGTTTTCAAGATTCTTAGGTGTGCAGGAATCAGTCGGAGTGGGCAATGGTCTTGATGGATTAACGATTGCTCTAAAGACTCTGGGAATTGGAGCAGGGCATATTGTCGCGGTACCCGCCCATACCTTTATTGCTTGTTGGTTGGCAATTGACATAGTGGGCGCAACCGCAATCGGCATAGATGTCAACGAGAGCGGACTGATTGATTTGGATAAACTCAAGAAGTTAAAGGTTAAAATTGATGCAGTAATGCCTGTGCATTTGCATGGCGCTATGGTCGACATGCAGGAATTAATGACGTGGGCATCTGGAAAGAAAATTAAAGTTATAGAAGATGCCTCACAGGCACATGGGGCAGCGCAGCAAGGCAGGTATGCCGGCACATGGGGCCATGCAGGAGTCTTTTCTTTGTACCCTTCAAAGAACCTGGGAGCTGCCGGAGATGCCGGGATTGTTACCTTCAAGGACTCCGCTAACTCAGTTGAGGCTCGATCGATCCGAAGCTATGGGAGCAATCCACGGAATAAATACGACCACAGAATCCTGGGAGTGAATAGCCGTCTTGATCCAATACAAGCGGCCATTCTTTCCGTTAACTTACCACTTTTGAATATATGGAATGAAAAGAGAAGTAGTTTGGGGCGGCACTATTCTTCACGCCTTAGCGATACTTTCAGGATTCTTCAAGATGAATCCCATAATTCTGTTCGCCATCATTACCCTATTTTAATTTCAAACCCCACAGAATCAATTAAATACTTGAATAATTCTGGTGTTGGCATTGAAAGACACTATCCAGAACTTGCGGCAAATGCTTACCAACGTCTTAGAGATTTACCAGAACAAAACTTCGCAGAGGCAGAAGTGATTTCTAGACAAACAATCAGTCTGCCAATATCCCAATGGCACACCTTGGATGATGTGGATTATGTCTGTGATGTGCTTCTTGCCGGATACAACGCCGGATTTATACAGACGTGAAAGTACTGCATCTAGCTACCTCGTTGGAAGGCGGAGCGGGAAGGGCAGCCCTTAGAATTAATGTTGCGCAAAATCTTGTTGGAATTGAGGCGACCCTTCAGAGTCGAGATGGAATCCTAAAGTCAGATAGTAGAGGATTCACCTCGATCCAAATGAACCCTTTCAAGCAACTTGAATCTAGTGCAGTCACATTGCTTCAGTCTAAAATAATCCAAAAGTCGAACGATCTTGTCACCCCAATTAGTACTTCAAATATCAATATTTCCGAGAGTAACTTAAGAGAGTATGACCTGATAAATATCCATGCTACTTACAATTATTTAAATAGTAAAAACTTATTAAAATTAGGTGAGCTAAATAAACCTGTAGTCTTTACTTTGCACGACCAAAGAATCTTAACCGGTGGGTGCCATTATTCTCGAAATTGCAAAAATTATGAGTTTAAGTGTGCTTCTTGCCCACAGGTGAAAAATCCGTGGAACATTTTGATTAGCAACTCATTCAAAGCTCAAAGAGACGCGATCAAAAATTTCAAAAACATTTCTTTTGTCGCACCCTCTCAGTGGCTTGCCGATGTATCTAAATCTTCAGCTATCGGACGTGGCATTCCCGTTACCGTAATTAATAATCCAATTCCGGCTAGTTACTTTTTGGCCCAACCAGGAAAGAAAGCAAGTAGGACATTTAAGATTGGATTTATCTCTGCAAATTTGAATAATCCTTACAAAGGTCTAGATGTATTGGTAGCTGCACTTGACATACTTTCTTCTCAATCTGAAGGTACATATTCTCTACGGTTAATTGGCAATGGCAAGAAACCGAAAGTCGTAAACGTGAATCAGATGTCGCAAGTAGTTGCGACATCTGATGACCAAGTAATTTCAGAAATAATCGATCTTGATGTTTTGGTTGTGCCAAGCACAGAGGACAACTCACCTAGCGTTATTGGTGAGGCACTCGCCCTTGGAGTCAGAGTGATTGGTTCCAATGTGGGAGGAATTCCGGAAATCCTTCAAAAGTTTGGGATGCCAATTTTTCAGTCGAAAGATTCAAGCGCATTGGCTGAATATTTGAGAAAGCTACCAGGTTCTTATAAATCCAACGACATACGGGTGCTTGCCAAGGAAGAATTTAGCGAGAGGAAAATTGGGAAAGTGTATTTCGATTTATATCGCAATTTAATTCAGTAGAAATCAAAATTTGCTGATGCTTTTTTAGTGCGTTGTTTAAGTGATATCCCTCGGGCCCTATTTCCAGAGATTATGTCCACAATTAGAGTAATTCTGGTAGAAAATATGTGACGATATGAAATCCTGTAAAAATTCTTCCTCAACCAACCATCAACTTGCAAATTAGCTTTTGGTGCCCCTTCAGGAACTCGGAATGAAGAGGGCTCATGACCCATCCATTGCGAATAATTTTTTGTATGGGTCGCGGCTAAGTCATAGCCCACATTTGATACCAAACTGGACCTAGGGAGGATCGCCCTGGCGCCTCGGGCGATTAATTGGGAGATTAGAACATTGTCCCAGGCGTCTACTATCCCGAGTGAAGAACGCCGGGAACCCGCGTTCCAATATTGACGTTCGGAGTGGTCGGCTGAACAGGAGGAGTCGATTGCTTGCGGCGTCCTAATCGAATCCACAATTAGTTGCCACTTCTGTTTACTAGTAGCCCAACCCCAAATCAAAGCGTAACGGGAAGTTATCCACGCTTCATCAATCAAATGTGATGGAGCAAATTGTGTCCCGCAGGCAAGCCACAAATTCGGATTTTTTTCCATAATAGATTTAGCACTAATTGCAAAAGTCACAAAATCTAATGATGGTATGCAGTCATCTTCTAATACTATTCCATACTCTTCAATTGAGAAGAACCACTCACATGCGGAGAGAACAGCGGCCGAGCAACCTACATTCTCCGAATGCTTTGCAATCAGGATTTCAAGAAGCGAGTTTCTTTGCAAGTCCAATAATGAATACAAAAGTGATTCAGATTCGGCTTTAGCAAAAGGATTCTTGTCACCTGCAGCATCTAGTGCAATATAAATCTTGGTTATACCTGCGTTTGAGAGCACTTCAATAATTTTCAGAACTTGCTCAGACCTTCTGTAAGCGATTATTAGAGCAGGCATTGATTGGTCTGTCAGAATCATAATGTTCGCATTTTCTTGATTCGTCTTAAAATTGCTGCTATTGCTGATCTGTAAAAAACCCTGAATACAAAGATTTTATGGGGTGGCAAACCAGAATCATTAACGGCAAGCCGGATTAATCGATTGCCAGTATCAATTTTGAATATCGATAAATTCTTACAGTGAATGTGTAAACTATGTATAGGAATTAGATCTCCATCGCTAACATTTAAAATCGATGGGAAAGCCCGACCTTTTGTTAACGTCAACTTCAATTTGCTAACATCTAAGAAAGAATTTGGGTCCTTACTTCTCAGAGTGGAAAAACCTCTTGCATTTCGAGGATCATCACCGAAGAGATATCTGCCAAAATCAAATCCGTCGAACGCGGCCTTGAAATAGGATTCAGCATCAATTACTGCATCGCGAAAAGCTAATGTCTCTAAACCTCGCGAATAAGAAAAAGCAGAAGGCAAGACTGTAGCTATACTCGGAAACTCTTTGATGAATCTATATAGAACCAACATATCGGAAGTAGAGGAATCTTCCCGCGCGCATTGGAGCGAAAAATTTGCAAGTTGCTTTGCTGCAGAATGATTCCGAATAAATAAGGTACTTGCAATAGCTTGCGAGTTACTTACAATAGGGAAAGCTAAATCATGACTCAAACCTTTCAGCTTTTCGAATGGGAAGTCGTTGGAGATCAAGACATCTGACTCAATATGTAGAAATGGCTGATTATGATTCTCAGCAAAATCCGAAAGTGCTAAAAAGCGGGCTAGGGAAGTCAGCCAGAAATTTCCTCGGAAATCCTTTGGATGAGCCAAAGAAGAATTCAGTTCTTTCCAACGATTATCCTGATTTAAACGATGGATTCGCAAACGGACGTCACTCAAGTGAGAGGCATCTTGGTCTGTCAGTAGATGAACTGTTATCTTTGGAAAGAGATGTAAAGTACGTTCTATATTCAACTCCAAATGCCGGGGTAACATAGTGTTGAAGTGAGCGTAAACCAAGTCCATGGTGATTATTCTACATGTCACTCGTAAGGAACTTATGAATACCTCAAATTGCGACTTCACTGTTGTACTGTTTGCAGATGACCCAGATTGTGAAATCTTTCGCTCTGCGTGCTATGGATAGGGTTCGCAGATTGCTTCTTGCGACATTTCCGACAAGTGCCAGTCAGGTGAAATTGGGTAGTGGCAAGGAATTGAGTGATAGTGAAAAGACGCCGTATGCTTGGTGTATTGAATCAATCGCAGAGAATTCACACTTAATGAAGAATTTCAGGCGAATATTTATATACAGGGAAGTAGTTGAAACCGTTTCCTATCCGCAAGGAAAGAAATATTTGACACGAATTAAGCAGCTTAATAATGATAAAGATGAAGACCTTAATGAGTATAAATCAAATGATTTGTGGGGGAATCCGATAACTTACAAATACCCAAATTCCCTCAAGATTAGTCCGACAACACTTAGATACATTAGCGTCTCACGAGAGTTGAGAAGACTATTTGGAACCCACCTCAGTGGTAATTTTGTAGAAATCGGAGCAGGTTATGGTGGTCAGGCCGCAATATTGATGAGAGATTTTGATGTTAGCAGTTATTCCATTTTTGATTTGCCGAATGCGAAGTTGATTACGAGTTCTTATCTAAAACAATTTAAATCAAGTACGCCCGTAAGGATGTGTGAACTAAATGAAACCGAAATCGAAAATTTCGACTTAGTAGTTAGTAATTACGCTTTCTCGGAACTACCAAGTGAACTTCAAGATCAATATATAACTCAGGTACTCAAAAAATCTGAATGTGGATATTTGATTATGAATAGCGGGAAATCTGATCACACGGGCCGTCAATTTGGCAAACACACCTTGGATGAGTTGAGGGGGAAATTACCTCCATTTGAGGTTTATGAAGAGCTACCTCACACAGGTCCAGATAACTATGTGATTGTGTGGGGTCATGAGAGAGTGGGAAACCAACCAAATTGATTCAGGAATCTGCAGGAACTAAACATATCGAACTTACTGTGGTTGTTCCCATCACACTAATGGCCGGAAAGCTTTCTAAAATGGAGGAATGGTTACGTTCTGCAATAGAGTATCCAATCCAAATTGTTATCATTCATGACAAGAGAGATTTTGCCACTGGCGTTGAATTAGCAACACTTGTTGGTGGGCTGAATACAAGAAATATTGAAATCGTTGAGGGTAGATATGGAAACCCTGGCGCTGCAAGAAATCAAGGTATAAGTAGAGCTAATGGAAAATGGATTACATTTTGGGACAGCGACGATTCCCCTTGCGTTACATCGGTAATGTCTGAAATCGATAATGCTCAAGTCGCAACTGATGTAATTGTTGGGGGCTTTAGAGTAGTCAATGAAATCAAAGGCGTGTTTTCCGAATTGAGCAGACCGCGAAATTGTCGAGACATCGCAATGAATCCTGGAGTCTGGCGGATGATTTTTCGAACCACTTCAATTAAAAATTCTCGATTCCCAGCATTACGCATGGCTGAAGATCAAGTATTCTTAAGCAAAATCGGTTTCGCAGAATTGCAGATTCAATTTACTTCTAGCGAATTGTACAAATATTATGTAGGAAATCTAACGCAGTTAACTAAATCCAAGGAAGCACTAACTGACTTACCAAAGGCAATTACACAAATTGCGAATCGAGAATCAAAAGTTAGTCTCCACCAAGTAAAGTTTGATATGTTCTTAATCGCACGACAATTGGTTACTTCATTGACAAAAGGAAGCATTAAGGTAAAACTCGCGGCACTGACGGCAATCTTCAGAATTAGTAAAGTTAATAAATTGTTTGTGATCATGTACCTTTCGCAATCAATCTTTTACATTTTTGTAGAAAAAGTTGGTAGGAATAAAAATGAAAAGAAATAAATTCATCTCTTTGACTGGCGGACTAGGCAATCAGTTGTTTCAATATGCTGCAGCACTTTATGAAAATAGCAGACTCGATGTTTCACTCGTTACTTCACTCGGGATTCCAAGAACTTCACAGAGCGGAAGAGCCGAAATATACTCATTCCAAATCAATGAACCTGAAGTCTCCGTCAGGGCAGGTTGGCTTACAAGAAAAGTTGCTGGCTACCTACTCCGCCAAGGGCTTTACAGAAAAAGACTAGAGGATCTGCGAATTATTCGAGCTGCGACATTTTGGGCAGGCGAGATTATTTTGAGCTTTTATTTCCGAAAGAAGATTAGTCTGGTGATTGGAAAAGGGGTTGGATTTTCCGAATTACGTCATAGGAGTGGGCACCAACTCTTAATTGGCTACTTTCAAACTTTCCGCTGGGCATCAGCCCCCCAAGTATTTGAGAAATTAAAACAGATAGAATTGAGTGGTGATTCTTCGAAACTTCGAGAGTATCAGGATTTGGCAAGTGTTGAAAAACCTCTTGTGGTTCATGTCCGCCTTGGAGATTACAAGAACGAGAATGATTTTGGCGTACTCCCGGCAATTTACTACAGCGCAGCAATTCGAGATCAGTTAAAGAGTGAAAGGTATGGTGCAATTTGGTTATTCTCAGATGAATTAGAAGATGCTCAAAGATTCCTCCCTAAGAATTTGGGTATCAAAATTCGCTGCATTCAAGAAGTTGATGATTCAGCAGCAGCTACTCTTCAAGTCATGAGGCTCGGTCACGGTTATGTAATTGCAAATTCAACCTTTAGTTGGTGGGGTGCCTTCTTGTCTCTGAGCTCTGATGTGAAAGTGATTGCTCCGAGCCCGTGGTTTCGAAACTTACCCGAGCCAGCTCAATTGATTCCACCTCATTGGGCACGGTGCGATGCCGGATGGCAGTAGTTTCAGAAGTAGTATTCATTTCATGAGGTTATCGCCTAGGGTAATACGAAAAGCACTTGCGAGTTCGGTCCTTGGACGTTCGATTTCAGTGCTTAACCAAAAAGATAGACGAAAAATCCTAGCCGTCGTTTTGCTACAGATATCAATGGCATTGCTCGATTTAGTCGGTGTTGCAGTCATTGGCGTGTTGGGCGCTTTGGCTGTGAATGGCGTCCAATCCACGCAACCCGGTAACAGGGTCAGCTCGGCTTTGAACCTCCTAGGTCTAGAGAGTTACTCGTTTCAGCAGCAAGCTGCAATTCTTGGGGTAGCAGCTGCAGTAATTTTGATTGGTAGGACTATTTTTTCAATCATCTTTACAAAGCGAACTTTGCTGTTCTTGAGTCGAAGGGGTGCCGTGATTTCTTCTACTTTGATTTCCAGGCTTCTTTCCCAATCCTTGCTTGCGGTGCAGGCAAGAACTACTCAACAAACCCTTTATTCAGTTACTCAAGGTGTCAGGGTGATCACACTCGGAGTCTTAGCAGCCGGAGTCTCATTGATTGCGGATGCATCTATTTTGCTAGTCATGGCGGCTGGGCTCTTTATTGTTGATCCAACAATTGCTTTGAGCTCCTTCATAGTTTTTGCTCTCATTGGATTCGCTCTCTACAAGTTAATGCATGAAAAAGCCCGTACTTTGGGAATTCAAGAATCAGAACTCACCGTTCAAAGTTCAGAAAAAATCGTTGAAGTCTTAAATTCTTATCGCGAAGCAATTGTTAGGAATCGTAGAGAGTTTTATGCAAGAGAAATTGGAAACGTCCGAATGCAGTTGGCGGATACCCTGGCAGAAGTTTCCTTTTTGCCAAGCGTAAGTAAATACATCGTAGAAACCACAGTAGTAATTGGCGCACTATTGATTAGTGCGGTTCAATTCTATCTCCAAGATGCTAGTCATGCAGTTGCAACCCTTGCTGTTTTCTTGGCGGCTGGAAGCCGAATTGCACCTGCTGTATTACGCGTTCAGCAAAATTCCATATCTATTCGAGGATCTTTGGGAGCTGCAACTCCAACCTTGGATTTAATTGAATTTCTTGGATCTGAAACTACATCTGAACCTGTCAATGATTTTGTAAGTACCAAGCACGATGGATTTAATGCAACTGTTGAATTAAATAGTGTTTCATTTTCCTATCCAAACGCACATATGCAGGCGGTTTCAGGTGCAACCCTTCACATCAGCCCGGGTCAATCTGTGGCAATTGTCGGTGGTTCCGGTGCAGGGAAAACTTCACTCGTAGATTTGCTACTTGGTGTCCTTGCCCCAAATTCCGGAGAAATCAAAATTTCGGGACATGCGCCCCTTGTGGCCATAAGCAAGTGGCCCGGAGCAATTTCTTATGTTCCTCAAGATGTGGCAATATCAAACGGGACGGTTCGGGATAACGTTGCGCTTGGATTCTCAAGGCAATTCGTTGACGATAATTTAGTGTGGGAGGCATTAGATATTGCTCAGTTGTCTGAACACATACGCGAGTTACCCAATGGCCTCGACACTGAGGTTGGGGAAAGAGGGTCAAAACTCAGCGGTGGACAGCGGCAAAGACTTGGAATCGCGCGAGCTATGTTCACTAGACCCAAGATGCTTGTGCTTGATGAAGCGACAAGCTCGCTAGATGGACAAACTGAGTTTGATATTTCAGCAGCGATAACGAATCTCAAAGGGACTGTCACGGTAATCATGATTGCCCACAGGCTCTCTACCGTGAGGCATGCGGATCAAATCGTCTACCTCCGAGATGGGAGAATTTTCGCCACAGGAACTTTTGATGAAGTTAGAAGCCAGATTCCAGATTTCGATCACCAAGCCGGCTTGATGGGCTTATAGTCTATTTGTCCGTTTTGTCCCCTTCCCGCTACAAACTACACTTAGATTCGTAGTAGCAGATAGAGGCAGCGACGGTTGGCTCTGCAAGACAAAACCGGTTAATGAAGGATCAATAAATTGGCACTTAGCGTATGGACAGTTGCTGAACTGGGGGCTTTTTACACTGAGCACCGTTCAGAGCTACTCGCGCATGCCAATCGAGTATTGAAGGATTCAGCTAAGGCTGAAGAAATCACCCAAGACTCACTGATTAAGTTCATGCTTGCTGCCCCTGAGCTTGAGTCTGAAGAGCACGCACTCTCTTATCTGCACCGCACCATTGAAAATCTCTGCATTGACTACTTCCGCATGGAAGGACGTCGACCTAACCTTGTGGTTATCGACGATGCCCAGGCTGAGGTTGAGGCTAAGTGGCAGGTTTCAGGCGATCACTCAGAAGTTCTCACTCAGGCTGAAGATGCCGCAATCATTCGCCAAGCTTTGGCTCTTCTTTCACCTGCTGAGCGCGCAGCGCTTGTTATGTGGGAGATGGAAGGTCGCTCAACTTCAGAGATCGCAGCAGAGCTTGGAATCAAGGAATCTGCAGTGCGCCATACTGTTTCTCGCGCTCGCACATCTCTTCGCCGCGTACTTTCAGAGCTTGTTATCGATGAAGAGCGTGGTCTTACAGCTCTTGACATGCTTTCAACCACCTATAAGAAGGCAGCAGAGCTTGCAGCTAAGTCTTCAAAGGTCGCTCTCTCCTTACTATTAGTAGTTACTGCCTTCCTTGGCTTTAACTCAATGACTGGCCGTGAAGGTGTACTTCCTACGGTTTCAACCAACGATTCTTCGGGTGCTACAGCTGGATCTGCCTCAACAGATTCACCATCGCCTGCTCCATCTATCTCAATGCCAGCTAAGAAGTCATCAACGATGGTCTCTGGCGTGTACGTCAAGAGCGCTAAGGCTTACTGGCCTGGCCTTGATGATGAAGGCGTCCCAACAGGATTCACCGTCGCAGGTGAAAATGGTCCAATCGGAAAGATTCGCGTAAACCGCAATACTCCGATTGCAACCGAAGAAGGCACAATTTTGGCCACCCAGGCCATCACATCTGGGGGTGGACCAAACGTGATGATCGATCAGATCATCACAGTCGATGGCAACGGCACAAAGTACGAGGTCAGTTACGTAGCACTCGGAATGAAGGGTTCTTGGACGGTAGCTAATGCTGACGCCACGAGCGTTGATTTTGAGC
>Ga0304730_1000163_pt1 | contig 60265 bp, 60 predicted proteins | sample M_130628_MF_Meta_FD_190474 | JGI IMG/M metagenome (GOLD analysis project Ga0304730, IMG submission 190474) | Freshwater microbial communities from Lake Montjoie, Canada to study carbon cycling - M_130628_MF_MetaG (v2) (version 2) | ecosystem: Environmental > Aquatic > Freshwater > Lake | place... | reverse complement strand
GGATTAGAAGTGGCACCTGACCGCTTCGAATGGTGGAAGAATCGCGTTATGAAGACAGCGGAGCTCTTGTAGTGAATCCATCGACTCTGCTCGCTCGCGTCATCGTTCGCCAGATTATTGAAGCTGGTGTGAAAGATGTTGTAATCTCACCAGGATCACGTAATGCACCACTTTCACTTGCCTTCCATCAAGCAAGTGCCAAAGGACTTATCAACCTTCACGTTCGTATAGATGAGCGCACGGCAGCATTCTTCGCACTCGGTATTGCAAAAGCCTCAGGTCGACCTGTCCCTATCGTCTGCACTAGCGGAACAGCAGTTGCTAATTACCACCCTGCAGTACTTGAGGCTTCACATACCAATCTTCCACTGCTCGTACTCACAGCAGACCGTCCAGCTTCTCTTCGCAAGACAGGTGCAAATCAAACAACTGAGCAAGCGCGAATCTTTGGAAAAGCAGTCCGCTACTTCGCAGATGTTTCAGGCAGCGTCTATCCGATGGAACTTCCCTTTAACTCTCTTCAATCAGGGCCGGTACATCTCAATATCCAATTTGAAGAACCACTCATAGGCGATAAGAGTGATAACTGGCTCAACGATTTAACAATTACTTCACCTAAAGTCTTTGATCGCAAGACCCCCGGAACTTTCTATACAAAATCAACTCGTGGAGTTCTAGTCATCGGTCATGACCGTGGCGGGCTGAGTGCTGAATCAGTACAGAAGTTTTCAGAAGAGCTGGGCTGGCCTGTTATTGCAGAAGATCCACTGACATTTAAGAACGCAATTTCTCACGCCAGCATCTTTCTCACATCAAAGACCATTGCAGATGATTTAGTACCAGATACTGTCGTAGTCATCGGTCGCACGACTCTTTCTCGCTCTATCAACGGCTTTATCAAGATGGCTCGCAAAGAGATTGTTATTGACCCACGTATGGCAACAGTTGATACCGATCGCATGGCAGATCAGAAGTTCATTCAACTTCCTGTCGTTGAAGTACAACCAGCTGATGCTGAATACGCAGAGAAGTGGAAGAAGTACTCACTTCGTGCACAAAAGATGGTTGCAGATATATCAATATGGTCAGAACAACTCGTTGCACGTGAAATTGCAGCTGGAGTTCCAACTGGCACGTCCCTCTTTATCTCTTCATCTCGTCCCATCCGTGACCTCGAAGGTTTTGCAGCAGCACGCACAGGCGTTGAAACCTTTGCCAACCGTGGACTTGCGGGTATCGATGGCAATATCTCAACAGCGCTCGGTATCGCATCTCAGCGCAAAGAGACAATTGCAGTTCTTGGCGACCTTGGCTTCTTGCATGACCTCACCGGTCTGATTCACAAAGAAGAAATCAATCTCAAGATTTTTGTTATCAACAATGATGGCGGTGGAATCTTCTCAACGCTTTCGCAGCGTGGTGTTGCTGGCTTTGAAGATGTATTTGGAACTCCACACGGTTTAGATCCAGCTGCAATTGCAACCTCAATGGGTATTGCTGCAAAGACCATTGATTCACAAGCTCAACTGATTACTGAACTTTCAGAGCCGGTTAAGGGGATCAGCGTTGTTGTGGTGAATGTTCCTGATAGGGATGCAAATGCAGATTTTCTTCAAGGGATTTATAAAAGCATTTCGTCGATGTAGTTAGCTGTGCAGAGCAGAACGCATAGGAATCATCTTTGCATTGCTCTCTTCTAACTCTTTTTCCGGATTAGAGCCTGCAACGATCCCGCAGCCTGCATAGATGTGAATTTCTTTTCCAGAGATCTGACCGGTGCGAAGTGCAATACCAAGTTCACCATCGCCACTTGCATCAATCCATCCAACTGGACCCGCGTATCGTCCACGGTTCATTCCTTCAATCTCATCGATGATGTCAAAGGCAATGTTGCGCGGAGTTCCGCAAACGGCTGCCGAGGGATGCAGACTCTTCAGAAGTGAGAATGCGTCTACGCGCTGCTTTGATTTGATGAGCGCGCCTGTCACATCGGTTGCTAAGTGCATGACATTGGCAAGGTGAAGAACAAAGGGAGATTCGGGAACGTTAGTGGAAGAACAGAAAGGTTCGAGAGCTTCGGCCACAGATCGCACCGCGTATTCATGTTCTTCGAGATCTTTAGATGAACGTGCAAGAGATGCTGCAAGTGCTAAATCTTTTGCGTCATCTCCAGTTTTGGGAATAGTGCCTGCGAGAACACGGGAAGTAACCATGCCCTTTGAAAGGCGCAGAAGAAGTTCCGGAGTTGCTCCAACTAGGCCATCGACTGCAAAGGTCCACGTAGATGGGTATTCGGCAGCAAGTTTCTTCAAGATGGGACGTGCATCAACATCTGTATTTGTTGTCGCAACGAGGTCACGAGCTAAGACAACTTTATCTACGCCAGTTTTCTCAATACGTGTGATTGCTTGCGCTACGCGCTCTTTCCATGCATCTGTTGTGATGCTGCCATCGGTAAATGTGAAGGTGCCTTGTGAGATTTGTGCAGGGCTCTCTGGCAGAAGTGGCTGCGCAGTATCGCCAATCCATGTGATCCAGGATTGCAGACCTTTCTGACCGACAATGACTTTGGGAATTACTAAGACTGATTCTTCATTGCGATCAAAGGAGAAAGAGGTGAAAAGTACTGGCCCTGTGCCACTTGCGTGGACAGAGTCAGAGATTGCAAAGGTTTCTAGTTGGTGATGCCACCAGTCCCGGGCTTGCTCGAAGCGATCTCTTCCGCTGACAGTTGTAGTTGCATGAACTCCCCATCCGACAAGGCCTTCACCGTTGCGCACCCATGAAAGTGGTGCATCACTAGTAAGCAGCTCTAAAAGCGGAAGGTGATCACCAATCCGTGTTGTGGTGACGGGGATGAGGGAAGGCATTTAGCGATTGAGGCTGCGTGAAATTCTTCGCCATACAAGCGGTAGTGATGTTGCAGTGATTGCAATCTTAAGAGCCTCACCGAGTATGAATGGTGTGAAGCCTGCCTTGAAGGTGGCTGCCCATGTCATATCAAGGGAAGCATGTAGCCATGTCAGACCCAATGTGAAGATGATGAGATCACCGAGTAAGAGTGCAGGAAATGATGTGCGAAACTTTTGATCTGCTTTGCGATCTGCAAGGTAACCAAGAAGAAGGGATGCAACGAGCATTCCAACGAGGTATCCACCTGTTGCACCTGTTAAACGTGCGATTCCGTGATTAGCACTTGTTGCAGAGGGAGCGAAGATGGGAGCTCCTGCAATTCCGGCCAATAAATATGTTGCAAAAGTTAAGAGACCTAGGCGAGCGCCATAGGTTGTTCCGATCAGTAGTACTGCAAGTGTCTGACCTGTGACTGGAACAGGAGAGCCTGGAACGGGAAGTGAGATTTGAGCAAGGAGTGAGATGAATCCAACGCCGCCGACAACGAAGAGAGCTTCTGTGACGGCAGTAGAACGTGGAAAGACAGCTGTGCGAAGTGAGCCAGAGTGAAGTGACATCGGGTGAGCCTCTCATCTTTCAAATCAGATACAAGTTGTGCGCAGAGCCTACCTTCAGAGAGAATATGCGCATGTCACGGGCCAATATGGATAAGAATCCAGATGAAGTTGCCGCCATGTTCGATGGCGTTGCAAAGCGCTATGACCTGGTCAACGATCTCTTGAGCCTAGGCCGGACCAAAGCCTGGCGTAAGCAGGCAACGAAGATCATCGCCCCACGTCCTGGGCAGAAAATCCTGGATTTAGCCGCGGGTACAGGATCTAGCTCTGAGCCCCTTGCTGCAGCGGGCGCCGATGTGATTCCAGCTGATTTCTCTGAAGGAATGCTGGCCGCAGGCCGTAAAGCACGCCCACATCTTGCCTTTACCAAGGCCGATGCCCTCAATCTGCCCTTTGCGAACAGCGAATTCGATACCGCCACCATCTCCTTTGGCCTTCGCAATACCCAGAACACCGAAAAAGCCCTCTCAGAGATGCTTCGCGTCGTAAAGCCTGGGGGACACCTCGTTGTTGCCGAGTTCTCAAGCCCTACTTGGCGTCCCTTTCGCACCATTTATACCAATTACCTGATGAGGGCTCTTCCCTGGGTTGCCCGCAAAACCTCATCAAATCCCGATGCCTATATCTACCTCGCAGAGTCGATCCGGGCATGGCCAGATCAGAGGGCGCTCGCGGCCAAGATAACGGCTGCTGGATGGGTCGATGTCTCATGGAAGAACCTGACTGGCGGAGTTGTCGCAGTTCACAAAGCACGCAAGCCGTAACGGTTTAATCGGCATCTGCCAACGCTTAGGATTTGGCTCGTGAGCGCAAATCCATATATTCCGATCCTGGTGATCTTCGCCATCGGCTTTGGCTTTGCCGCCTTCTCTGTGGGCATCGCAGCCGTTACCGGCCCTGCTCGCTATAACCGCGCCAAGCTTGAAGCATATGAGTGCGGCATCGAACCATCACCGCAAGCAATTCAAGGTGGTCGCTTTCCGGTGAAGTACTTCCTCACAGCAATGCTCTTTATTGTCTTTGATATTGAAATTGTTTTTCTCTATCCATGGGCAGTTACCTTCGACAAGCTCGGACTCTTTGGTCTCGTTGAAATGGCAATCTTTATTGGAACAGTCTTCGTTGCATATGCATATGTGTGGCGTCGCGGCGGATTGGAATGGGATTAATTCGTGGGTCTAGAAGATAAATTACCGAGCGGAATCCTTCTCTCCACTGTTGAAGGTCTTGCCGGATATATGCGCAAGAGCTCGCTCTGGCCTGCAACATTTGGTCTTGCATGTTGTGCCATTGAAATGATGGCGCTCGGTTCTGCGCCTAAGCACGATATTTCTCGCTTCGGTATGGAACGTTTTTCAGCATCCCCTCGTCAAGCAGATCTCATGATCGTTGCAGGTCGTGTGTCACAGAAGATGGCTCCAGTGCTTCGACAGATTTATGATCAAATGACAGCGCCAAAGTGGGTTATCTCCATGGGTGCATGTGCTTCATCGGGTGGAATGTTTAATAACTATGCAATCGTGCAAGGCGTTGATCACATTGTTCCTGTTGATATTTATCTGCCAGGTTGCCCACCACGACCTGAACAGTTGATGGATGCAATCATCAAGCTCCACACTCTTATTGGCGATACAAAGCTTGGTCCCAATCGCGAAGCGATTATCAAGGAAGTTGAACTTGCTGCAATGAATGCAAAGCCAACAATCCAGATGAAGGGGTTGCTGGCGTAAATGAGTGAAGATCAGAAAGGTATGTTCGGAAGCAGTGGCACCGGAGATACTTCAGGTTATGGCGGCCTTGTCCGCACAGCAGCTTCCACAGGATCTACCGAGCGTCCCTATGGCGGATATTTCGATGACGTTGCTGATGATTTAGAACGCGCATACCCAGATTTTGCAGATGCCATCACTCGCGTTGTTGTTGATCGCGGCGAGCTCACACTGCACATTAAGAAATCCCGACTTCTTGAAGTAGCTTTTATTTTGCGCGATAAGTTGAAGTTTGAAATGTGTATGGGTGTATCTGGTGTTCACTACCCAGATCGCACAGGTGCAGAACTCGTTGCTCTCTACCCACTACTTTCACTGACTAAGAACCAACGTGTTCGCCTTGAAGTTGCCACATCAGAACTTGACCCACATATTCCATCCCTTGTTGAAGTATGGGCAGGAAATAATTGGCACGAGCGCGAAACTTTTGACATGTTTGGCATCATCTTTGATGGCCACCCAGGTCTTACTCGCATCTTGATGCCAGATGACTGGGATGGACATCCACAACGTAAGGATTACCCACTGGGCGGAATTGCCGTTGAGTACAAGGGCGCAACAACACCTGCACCTTCAAATCGCAGGAGCTACCGATGACTACATATTCAGATCCATACGCATCATCACGCGAAACCACTGAAGGCACAGTCTTCTCAGTTACTGGTGGCGATTGGGATTCACTTGTTTCAGAAATTGGTGAATCTAAAGAAGAGCGCATCATCGTCAATATGGGTCCTCAGCACCCATCTACTCACGGTGTTCTTCGCCTTGTTCTTGAACTTGAAGGTGAAACAGTTACTGAGGTGCGCACAGGTATTGGTTACCTTCACACTGGAATTGAGAAGAACATTGAGTACCGCAACTGGACTCAAGCTGTCACCTTTGCAACCCGTATGGATTACTTAGCGCCCATCTTTAATGAGACCGCTTACTGCCTTGCAGTGGAAAAGCTATTGGGTATTACCAACGATGTTCCAGAGCGCGCATCAGTCATTCGCGTGATGATGATGGAGCTCAACCGTATTTCTTCCCACATGGTGGCTCTTGGCACAGGTGCCCTTGAACTCGGTGCAATGGGACCTATGTTCTTTGCATTCCGCGATCGCGAAATCGTTCTCGATACCTTTGAAGAGATCACTGGCCTTCGCATGAATATGGCCTATGTCCGCCCAGGTGGAGTTTCACAAGATCTTCCAGCAGGTATGACGGTAAAGATTCGCGAAGTTGTTAAGACTCTTCGTAAGAACTTTGAAGATAATGCAAAGCTTCTTATTGGTAACACAATCTGGATGAAGCGCACGGAAGGTATTGGTTACTTAGATCTTGCAGGGTGCACAACCCTTGGAATCACAGGACCAGTACTTCGCTCTGCAGGACTTCCCTGGGATCTTCGCAAGATGCAGCCTTACTGTGGATATGAAAATTATGAATTCGAAGTGATTACTGCAGATACTTCCGATGTCTATGGTCGCTTCTTAGTGCGTATGGCAGAGCTTGAGCAATCACTTCGTATCATCGAACAAGCTGCAGATAAACTCGACAAACTTGAAGGACAACCTGTGATGGTTGCCGATAAGAAGATTGCATGGCCGGCGCAGCTTGCACTGGGCGCAGATGGACTTGGTAACTCACTGGAGCACATCCGCGAAATTATGGGAACATCGATGGAGTCGCTGATTCATCACTTCAAACTTGTGACAGAAGGATTCCGCGTTCCTGCAGGACAGGCATATGCAGCAGTTGAGTCCCCTCGTGGCGAGCTTGCAGCACATGTTGTCTCAGATGGAGGAACTCGTCCATACCGAGTTCACTTCCGTGAACCTTCCTTTAATAACTTGCAATCAACATCTGCGATGAGTGAAGGCGGCATGGTCGCTGACATCATCGGAGCTGTTGCATCTATCGATCCAGTTATGGGAGGCGTTGACCGATGACTTTAGATCGCGAACTCATGCAGACAATTATTAAGCGCTACCCACGCAGCCGTTCTGCCATCATGCCTTTGCTGCATTATGTGCAATCAGTATCTGGGTATGTCACCAACGAAGGCATTGAAACCATTGCAGAAATACTTACGATTGAAACTGCTGAAGTGTCTGCAGTGGCTACCTTCTATACGCAATATAAGCGTGGGCCAGTAGGTGAGTATCACGTAGGTGTGTGCACAAATACTTTGTGCGCAGTCATGGGTGGGGATGCAATCTTCTCAGCGCTCAAAGAGCATCTCGGCATTGACAATGATGGCGTTACAGAAGATGGAAAAGTTTCTCTCGAACATATCGAGTGCAATGCAGCATGTGATTACGCACCTGTCGTGATGGCTAACTGGGAGTTCTATGACAACCAGACAGTCGAATCTGCAAAGTCGCTCGTCGATGGTGCTCGTGCTGGAAATCCACCAGCACCAACTCGTGGTCCCAACACACTTGTTACCTACAAAGAGGCATCAGCTGTTCTTGCAGGACTCGATGATGGTCGTGCTCGCGAAGGTGTGCAGGCCGGTGCGCCAACACTTCTAGGGTTGAAGCTTTCAAAGGAAGGAAAGTAATGTCAAAGTTAACTCCCGTCCTTTCAGCACATTGGGATGAAGCAGATTCATTTACCATCGAGGCATACACACGTAACGGTGGCTACACAGCTTCGAAGAAAGCACTTGCCATGGATCCTGATGCAGTGATTCAGCTTGTGAAAGATTCAGGACTTCGCGGTCGTGGCGGCGCAGGTTTTCCTACCGGAATGAAGTGGGGCTTTATCCCGCAGGGTGATAATAAAGATCACTACCTTGTTGTGAACGCTGATGAGTCAGAGCCAGGAACATGTAAGGACACACCACTTCTGATGGCCAACCCCCATGTTCTTATCGAAGGTTGCATCATCGCCTGCCATGCAATTCGTGCAGAGCGCGCATTTATCTATATTCGCGGTGAAGTAACCCACGTTGTTCGTCGCGTTAATGCTGCAATACAAGATGCATATAAGGCAGGACACCTCGGTAAGGGAATTGATGTCACTCTTCACATTGGAGCAGGTGCTTATATCTGCGGTGAAGAGACAGCACTTCTTGATTCACTCGAAGGTTTCCGCGGTCAGCCACGTCTTCGTCCACCGTTTCCTGCCATCGCAGGTCTCTATGCGCGTCCAACAGTTGTGAATAACGTTGAATCCATCTCATCCGTTCCAGCCATCATCAACAATGGCGCAGAGTGGTATCAATCAATGGGTACAGAGAAGTCAAAGGGTGCAACGCTGTACTCACTCTCAGGACATGTGAATAACCCAGGACAATTTGAAGCACCACTTGGAATCACATTACGTGAAATTCTTGAACTCGCAGGCGGTGTCCGAGATGGTCATCAGCTCAAGTTCTGGACTCCGGGTGGATCTTCCACTCCACTCTTTACCGATGCTCACCTTGATACCCCACTTGATTATGAGGGTGTTGCTGCAGCTGGTTCCATGCTTGGTACAAAGGCTCTACAAATCTTTGATGAGACAACATGTGTTGTTCGCGCAGTACTTCGCTGGACTGAGTTCTATAAGCATGAGTCCTGCGGTAAGTGCACACCGTGTCGCGAAGGCACATGGTGGTTGGTACAAATCTTGCGCGATCTTGAAAATGGAGCTGGTACTGAAGCAGATCTTGAGAAGCTACTTGATCTCTGCGACAACATCATGGGACGTTCTTTCTGCGCACTCGGTGATGGCGCAACAAGCCCGATTACATCTTCTATTAAGTACTTCCGCGAGGAATACATCGCACACGTGACAAACGGTGCATGCCCATTCGATCCAGTGAAGTCCACACTCTTTGCAGGGGCGGTGAAGTAATGACAACAACTCAAGATTCAGCAGTTGCAGTCGAACTCATCACCGTTGTGATTGATGGCTTTGAAGTATCAGTTCCCAAGGGAACACTTATTATTCGTGCCGCTGAAAAACTTGGTATCCAGATTCCACGTTTTTGTGACCACCCACTTCTCGATCCAGTCGGTGCATGTCGTCAATGTCTTGTTGATGTTGAAATTAACGGTCGTGCATTTCCAAAGCCACAGGCTTCTTGCACCATCCCAGTTGAGCCCAACATGATTGTGAAGACTCAATTGACATCACCTGTCGCCGATAAGGCACAGAAGGGTGTGATGGAGTTATTGCTTGGTAACCACCCACTTGATTGCCCAGTGTGCGATAAGGGCGGGGAATGCCCGCTGCAGAATCAGGCGATGAGCAATGGTCGCCCTGATGCACGACTAGATGGCTATAAGCGCACCTTTGAGAAGCCCATCAATATTTCATCATCTGTACTCCTGGATCGTGAACGTTGTGTTTTATGTGCTCGTTGCACACGCTTCTCAGAACAGATTGCATCCGACCCATTTATTACTTTGAATGAACGTGGCGCTCTGCAGCAAGTGGGAATTTATGAGAATGATCCATTTAAGTCTTACTTCTCAGGAAATACTGTGCAGATCTGCCCAGTGGGAGCACTTACTGGCGCTTCATACCGATTCCGCGCACGTCCATTCGATTTAGTTTCAACTCCCTCTGCATGTGAGCACTGCGCATCTGGTTGCGATATGCGCACCGATGTTCGTCGCGGAAAGACACTTCGTCGTCTTGCTGGCGATGACCCATCAGTTAATGAAGAGTGGAACTGCGATAAGGGTCGTTGGGCATTTAAATATGTCACTTCCCTTGATCGCCTTACACATCCACTTGTTCGTAATGCAGAAGGTGAACTCGTTCAAGCATCATGGCCTGAAGCGCTAGCTGCAGCAGCTGCAGGACTAAAGGGTAAGCGCGCTGCAGTTCTCACTGGTGGTCGCGTTACCACTGAGGATGCATACGGATATTCAAAGTTTGCACGTATCGCTCTCGGCACAAACGATATTGATTACCGTGCGCGTGTTACATCCGATGAAGAACGTGACTTCCTTGCAGCACACGTTGCAGGATCATCGACTACATATCGCGATATTGACACAGCAGATCATGTCGCACTTGTTGCATTCGAGCCTGAAGAAGAATCACCTATTGTCTTCTTACGCCTCAATAAGAACTTTAAGAAGCGTGGACTTAAAGTCTCAGCAGTTGCCACTAAGAGCTCCATTGCGATGGATAAGCTCAAGGCAGATTTCATCAAGGTGGCCCCTGGTGCAGAAAGTGCAGCAGTTGCAGGACTTTCACTCACTGCAAAGTCAGTAATTCTGGTGGGAGAGCGCGCATCTGAAAGTGCAGGGCTCTTCACAGCAGTTGCTGCCCTTGCTGCAAAGACAGGTGCAAAGGTTGCTTACATTCCACGTCGCGCAGGTGAGCGTGGAGCACTAGAGGCAGGTGCACTTGGCAACGTTCTTCCTGGCGGTCGCCCAGTAATGGACGCTGCAGCGCGTGTTGATATTGCAGCAGCGTGGGGAGTCGATTCACTTCCAGCAACACCAGGGCGTTCTGCATCAGAGATCATCGATGCACTTACCACAGGTGATCTTGATGCTGTCGTTGTCGGTGGTGTTGATGCACTTGATCTTCCACATGGCCGCGAAGCAATTGCAGCGCTAAAGAAATCTTTCGTTGTTTCACTTGAAATCGCACCAAGTTCTGTCACAGCTGTGGCTGATGTGGTTCTGCCCGTTGCAGCAATTACTGAAAAGAGCGGAAGCTTTTTGAACTGGGAAGGTCGCGCACGTGCTTTTGATTCAGCAGTTGCAGACTCTCATAATCGCAGCGATGTTCGTATTCTTTCGATGCTTGCTGATGCACTAGGCAATCCGATTTCACTGGGCACAGTGACTTCATCTGCTCGTGAATTCAATCAACTCGGTTCATGGGATGGCTCTCGCGTTCAGCTAGCACCTGTGGCTGCAGGAACTGCGAAATCTGTTTCAGGAAATGAAGCTCTCCTTTCATCTTGGCGCCGCTTGCTTGATATGGGATCTTTGCAAAAGGGTGAAGATAACTTGGCTGGCACACGTCGCCCAACAGTTGCTGTCATCTCACCTAAGCGCGCTGCATCCATCGGTGTTGCAACCGGTCAGCAAGTGCGCGTTTCTAATGCACACGGCTCCATCACAATTCCTGCACTTGTTGAAGATATTCATGAAGATGCAGTGTGGATTCCACGTAATTCATTTGCATCTCAAGCACTTGTCGCACTCGATGCAGTGCATGGCGATGTAGTAACGGTGGTGAAGGCATGACAACAGCACAGCTTCTTGGACAAGATCCAGGTTGGCTCATCGCAGTAAAGGCGCTCATGGTCTTTATTATTTGCGTTCTTGCAACGCTGATGGCTGTCTGGACCGAACGTCGCGTCCTTGCAAAGATGCAGCTACGTACTGGTCCTAACCGCGTTGGTCCTGCAGGTCTTCTTCAATCTCTCTCTGATGGCGTCAAGCTTGCGCTGAAGGAAGACATCATTCCTGCAGCTGCAGATAAGGTCGTATTCATTATTGCTCCGATCATTGCAACATCAATGTGCTTCATGGCCTTTGCTGTTATTCCAATGACTGGCGTTGTCAACATCTTTGGTCGCCAGACAGCTCTGCAACTGACAGATCTTCCTGTCGGTGTTCTCTACATCTTGGCTGTCACATCTATCGGTGTTTATGGCGTAGTTCTTGCTGGATGGTCATCAGGTTCTACCTATCCACTTCTTGGTGGATTGCGCTCTAGCGCACAAGTTATTTCCTATGAAGTTGCGATGGGACTTTCACTTGTTGCAGTCTTTATCTATGCAGGTTCAATGTCCACATCGGATATCGTCAGTTCACAGCACCAGCACATCTGGAACGCTGTCGTTCTCTTTCCATCATTTGTGATCTATGTGATTTCAATGGTGGGCGAGACAAACCGTGCACCATTTGACTTAGCTGAAGCTGAAGGCGAGCTCGTTGGTGGTTTCCACACGGAATATTCTTCACTGAAGTTCGCACTCTTCTTCTTGGCTGAATACGTCAACATCATTGCAGTCTCTGCCCTTGCAACAACTCTCTTCCTTGGTGGATATCACGCACTGCCTGGCCTTGGTTTTACTGAGCAGTGGGTTGGTGGCTGGTTCACTCTCGTTTGGTTCTTTGCCAAGGTGAACATCTTCTTCTTTATCTTTATGTGGCTACGTGGTTCCCTTCCACGTCTTCGCTATGACCAATTTATGAAGTTTGGCTGGAAGGTGTTGATTCCCGTCTCACTTATCTGGATTTTGATTGTTGCTTCATTGCGCGTTCTTCAGCAAGAGGGCGCTCCACGTTCTGCAATCCTCGCATTTGCCGCAGGTGTCGTCATCATCGTGATGGCAATGAGCTCACTTGTTGAACGCAATAAGGAGAAGGTTCGTAGTGCAGACCTTCCTGAAGGTGAAGCACCAAACTTCCCTGTCCCATCCCTACCTAATGTTCAATCGATTAACGTCTCAGGAGGCAAGTAATGACTGACTTCATTGAGAAGAAGAATTCAGGTCAAGCTGATATCAACTCTGTTCCATTCACAGAAGTTGAACAACCAGGACCTGCAACACTCGCTCAGCAAGCAAAGGGATTTTGGGTCACCTTCTCCACAATGTTTAAGAAGAACCAGACAGTTCAATATCCTGATGTGAAGGCACCCACTGCGCCACGTTTTCACGGTCGCCATCAACTTAACCGCCATCCAGATGGTTTAGAAAAATGTATCGGTTGCGAACTCTGCGCATGGGCATGTCCAGCGGACGCGATCTTGGTTGAAGGTGGCAATAACACTCCAGGCAACCAACTCTCACCTGGTGAGCGCCATGGCGCTGTCTATCAAATTAACTATCTTCGCTGCATCTTCTGCGGTCTCTGCGTTGAAGCATGCCCAACTCGCGCACTCACAATGACAAATGAATACGAACTCGCAGATGACAAGCGCGAGAAGTTGATCTTCGAAAAAGATGATCTCCTTGCTCCACTTCGCCAAGGAATGCTTGCACCTCCTCATCCTATGTATCCAGGAATGACAGATACCAACTATTACAACGGCGATGTGAAGGAAGCCCATCCATCACAGGGTGAAAAATAATGTTGACGATTCAAACTCCTGAAGCGGTGATGTTCTGGCTTCTTGCGCCACTTTCTGTAGTTGCAGCGATAGGCATGCTTCTTGTCAAGAAAGCTGTGCACTCAGCACTTCTCTTAGCGTGGGTCATGATTACTATTGCAATCTTCTATATTGCACAAGATGCGCTCTTCCTTGGAATCGTTCAGATCGTTGTCTATACAGGCGCAGTCATGATGCTCTTTCTCTTTATTCTTATGCTCGTCGGTGTTGATGCATCAGATTCACTCACCGAAACAATTCCTGGACTGCGTCCGATTGCAATCACTGCAGCCCTTGGCTTCGGTGGCCTTCTTGTCTCACTGATTGGTCGCGCAACTCTTGGCCATGGTGCTTATGGACTAACAGAGGCAAATAGCGAAGGTAATGTTCAAGCTCTCGCAAAACTTCTCTTCTCAACATATGTCTGGCCATTTGAAGTTGTCTCAGCGCTGCTTATTACAGCAGCCCTTGGTGCAATGGTTCTTGCCCATCACCAGCGCGCTACTCCTCGTGCTACACAGCGCGAGCAAGCGATTGCACGCTTTCGAGGTGCATCTCTTGGTAGTGCAGCAGGTCTTCCAAACCCAGGTGTCTTTGCTCGCCACAACGCAGTCGATGTTCCAGCGCTACTTCCTGATGGAAGCGCTGCCCCTAACTCGATCTCTGCAACGCTTAAAGCGCGTGGAGATATGTTGGATTCAGCCCAATTCGAACTCTCTGAAGTTGATAACACTGTGACGGAGGAGAAGTAAATGAATCCATATAACTATCTCTACGTCTCAGCCCTCCTCTTTACAATCGGTGCAGTTGGCGTTGTTGTTCGCCGCAACGCAATCGTTGTCTTTATGTGTGTTGAACTCATGCTCAACGCTGCAAACCTCACGCTCGTCACCTTCTCTCGCATCAACGGAACACTCGATGGACAGGTCGTTGCCTTCTTTACGATGGTTGTGGCTGCCTGTGAAGTTGTAGTTGGCCTTGCCATCATCGTGACTATCTACCGCTCACGCCGATCAGCATCAATCGATGATGCTAGTTTGTTGAAGCGATAACGATGACAACATCAACTTCACTGGTTTATCTCATCGCACTGCCTCTCTTTGGTGCAACGCTTCTACTTCTTGCAGGACGACGGGCTGACAAGTGGGGGCACCTGCTTGCTACTGCCCTCTCTGCAAGTTCATTCTTTGTGGGCCTCTACCAACTTTCACAGATGCTTTCTCGTCCGACGGAGGAGCGCGCTGTTACACAGAAGCTCTTCTCATGGATCAACGTAGGAACATTTAATGTTGATGCAGGGCTCTTGCTCGATCAGCTCTCTATCTGCTTTGTCCTTCTTATTACTGGCGTTGGAACTCTGATTCATATCTACTCAATTTCCTATATGTCACACGATGAGAACCGACGTCGCTTCTTTGCATACCTAAACCTCTTTATTGCAGCGATGCTCTTGCTCGTTCTTGGTAACTCATATCTGAATCTCTATGTCGGGTGGGAAGGTGTTGGCCTTGCTTCCTACCTTCTTATTGGTTTCTGGAACCAGAAGCCTGCCTATGCAACTGCTTCAAAGAAGGCATTTGTGATGAACCGTATTGGCGACATGGGACTCTCCTTTGCCATCATGATCGCATTTGCAACTCTTGGCACAGTCTCCTTTAGCGGCGTTGAAGAGGCATCACATACTGCTTCTAAGGCAGCGCTGACAGCTATTGGAATTATGTTGCTCGTTGCAGCAACAGGAAAGTCTGCGCAGTTCCCATTGCAGGCATGGCTTGGCGATGCGATGGCTGGTCCAACTCCAGTATCAGCACTGATCCACGCAGCGACAATGGTGACGGCAGGTGTTTATCTCATCGTTCGTTCTAACTTTATTTTCGATGCAGCCCCTACCGCACAACTCCTCGTTGTTATCGTCGGTGCAATTACTCTGATGTTCGGAGCGTTGGTTGGTACTGCTAAAGATGACATCAAGAAGGCACTTGCAGCATCGACTATGTCTCAGATCGGTTACATGATTCTTGGTGCCGGCCTTGGACCTGCAGGGTATGCATTTGCCATCATGCACTTGCTGACACACGGTTTCTTTAAGGCAGGAATGTTCTTGGGTGCAGGCTCTGTCATGCACGGCATGAATGATCAAGTAGATATGCGCCGCTATGGTGCGCTTCGTAAATTTATGCCAATCACCTTTGCCACATTTGGACTCGGCTACCTTGCAATTATCGGAGTTCCGCCTTTTGCTGGTTTCTATTCCAAGGATGCAATTATCGAAACTGCATTTAATGCTGGGGGAGTCAAGGGAATTCTTCTTGGTTCCACTGCACTTCTTGGCGCCGCCATTACAGCTTTCTACATGACTCGCGTCATGATCCTTACCTTTACAAGCAAAGAGCGTTGGGAAGAGAACCAGCACCCACATGAATCACCGTGGTTGATGTGGCTTCCTATGGCAATCCTTGCAATTGGATCTGTCACAACAGGATTCCTCTTTACTCGCGGACATGCTCTCGTGAACTGGCTATCACCTGTTGTCGGTGAACATGCTGAGCATAAAGAGATGCTCTTGCAGCCAGCTGTGGTTTCAGGGCTTGCGTTATTTGCAGTTGCGGTAGGTGTGGCAATTGCTGTGATGAAGTATCAGCTTTCAGAAGTCGACGCTACAGCTCCACAGGATGTTTCAATCTTCACTCGCATCGCCCGCAAGGATTTGATGCAGGATTCATTTAACGAAGCAGCCTTTATGCGTCCAGGACAGGCACTGACATCTCTCTTAGTAAAGGCAGATGACAAAGTAGTCGACGGTGCAGTTCGAGGAGTCGGTCGCACAGCACTCGGTGCAGGCGCAGTCCTACGCCAGACTCAGACAGGTTTCGCTCGCAGCTATGCAGCGCTCATTCTCATCGGTGCAATCGTTTTGATTTCTGGAATCTGGGTGGTCACACAATGAACGCGCTGACAAGCATGATGTTGCTTCCACTACTGGGTTCACTCCTTATTGCAGTTATTCCAACTGATCAAGTTCTTCGCATTAAGCAGGCAGCACTGGGAACGACCTTACTCGTTGCTATCTCTGGTGTTATGGCTTGGTTCAAATTTGAGTCAGCAAATACTGCATTCCAATTTGTTCAATCACTTGAGTGGATTCCATCTTTTGGAATCAATTACGCAGTGGGTGTTGATGGTCTTGCTCTCGTTCTGATCCTGATGTCAGTTCTTCTCACACCGATTGTTGTTCTTGCAGGGTGGAATGAATCTGAAGGTGGACGATGGTCAGCCAAGGTCTTCTATATTCTTATCCTTGTTCTTGAAACAATGATGATTGGCGTATTTGCAGCAACAGATGTCTTCTTGTTCTACGTCTTCTTTGAAGCGATGTTAATTCCTGTCTACTTCCTTATCGGTGGTTATGGCAGCGGAGAACGTGCAGCAGCTGCCGTGAAGTTCTTGCTCTATAGCCTCTTTGGTGGACTTTTGATGCTTGCATCCATCATTGGCTTGTATGTCATCTCTGGCACCCATGGTGGGCATACCTTTGATATTACAAAGCTCTCTGAGATGCATAACTACATGAGCTCAACGACGCAGAACCTGCTCTTCCTAGGCTTCTTCATCGCATTTGCCATTAAGGCTCCAGTCTGGCCACTTCACACATGGCTTCCTGATGCTGCAGCAGCTGCAACGCCTGGCACATCTGTTCTACTTCTTGGTGTTCTCGACAAGGTTGGAACTTTTGGAATGATCCGTTTCTGTCTTGCACTCTTTCCTGATGCATCAAAGACATTTACGCCAGTCATCTTGGTATTTGCAGTCATCTCAATCCTCTATGGAGCATTCCTTGCTATCGGAGCTCGTGATATCAAGCGCTTGATTGCCTACACATCGATCTCACACTTTGGCTTTATCACCATGGGAATCTTTGCAATGACTACACAAGGTCATAGCGGTGCAACTCTCTATATGTTCAATCATGGCTTCTCAACTGCTGCTCTCTTCTTGGTGGCAGGCTGGATGATCTCTCGCCGTGGTTCCTCAACGATTGCAGACTTCGGTGGCTTGCAGCGCGTCACACCTGTGATGGCATGGTCATTCTTTATTGCAGGAATGTCCTCCCTTGCTCTTCCCGGCCTTTCAAGCTTCGTCAGTGAATTCCTCGTTCTTGTTGGTACATACACTCGCTATCCAGTAGCTGCAGTCATTGCCACATTCGGCATTGTTCTTGCAGCTCTCTACATCTTGATTCCCGTGCAGAAGGCGCTTCATGGCCCAACAACTCCGGGTAATGAAAACCTTCCTGATCTCAACCTTCGCGAGAAGATTGCTATCGCACCCGTGATTGCAGTGATTGTGGTTCTGGGTTTCTATCCTTCACCGCTTCTTAGCGTTATTAACCCAGCATCGGCACATGTCATCCAGTCACAGGGTTTCACTGATCCAGTTCCTTCAGAGAGTGCAGGCAAGTAAATGCAATTCACGGCCCCAGTACTGAATTACGCACAGCTTGCTCCTATTTTAATTATCTTGGGTGGTGCGCTCATTGGAGTGCTCGTTGAAGCATTTGCGCCTCGAGCATCTCGTCACACATCTCAACTCTTCATCACAGTCGCTTCATTGGTTACCGCCTTTGCAGCTCTTGTGCGAGTTCGCAATCAAGCATCTGTCGATGCTGCCATGGGCTCTGTGGCCTTTGATGGTGCTGGAGTTCTACTCCAAGGCTCAATCCTGATCATTGCTCTTCTTTCAGTCTTTCTTATTGCAGATCAAGAGAACTTCACAGCACTTGCTGCTGCAGTTCCTGGATCCCACGAAGAACGCGAATCACTGCAGCTCGACCTTCGCGTGACTGAGGTGTATCCACTGACTCTCTTTGCTGTGGCTGGAATGTTGCTCTTTCCGGTCTCAACAGATTTGATCACTCTCTTTGTAGCCCTTGAGATGCTCTCGTTGCCGCTTTATCTGATGGCTGGACTATCTCGTCGCCGTCGTTTGATGTCACAGGAGTCAGCGCTGAAGTACTTCTTACTCGGTGCATTCTCATCTGCCTTCTTCCTCTTTGGCGTTGCCTATCTCTATGGGTATTCAGGCTCTGTCACTTTTGTTGGTATCCAATCCAGTGTCATTGGTGGTTCAGGAAACGATGTCTTCTTGCTTCTTGGAATCGCATTTATCTCTGTGGGCCTTCTCTTCAAAGTGGGAGCCGTTCCATTCCATGCATGGTCACCTGATGTCTATCAAGGCGCACCCACAGCAATTACAGGCTTTATGGCAGCTGCAACAAAGGTCGCCGCATTTGGTGCAATTCTTCGTATCTTCTATGTTTCATTTGCAAATGCGCAATGGCAGTGGAAGCCAGCGCTAGTTTTGATTGCAATCGTCACGATGGTCTTTGGATCAGTCGTCGCCATTACACAGCGTGATGTTAAGCGCATGCTCGCTTACTCATCTATCGCTCATGCGGGATTCCTTCTTGCAGGCGTTATTGCCTTGAGTAAGTCAGGCCTTGATGCCTCTATCTTCTATCTCTTCGCCTATGGCATAGCAACCGTTGGTGCATTCGGAGTTGTCACTCTCGTGCGTGATTCATCAGGTGAGGTCACAGACCTCAACCGCTGGAGTGGCCTTGGTAAGCGTTCACCGCTTGTTGCATCAGTCTTTGCATTCTTCCTACTCGCATTCGCCGGAATTCCTTTGACATCTGGCTTCATTGGAAAGTTTTCAATCTTCTCAGCTGCATATGAATCAGGAAGCACATGGATCTTGATTTCTGGTGTGCTCTCATCAGCAATTGCTGCCTTCTTCTATATCCGCGTCATTGTTCTAATGTTCTTTAAAGATCCTGTTGAAGATGGCACAAGCGTTGTCATTCCATCAGCTCTCACCACCATAACGATTGCAGTAACGTCTGCGATTACTGTGATTCTCGGTGTATTTCCTGCACCGCTTATCAACTTTATTGAATCAACTGCTTTCTTCATTCGCTAATGACAAAGCTTGGAATACCAGGACTTGCTCCTGAATTAGAGGTAGAACTTTCTGCAGGGATGGCACAGGTTGAGAGCCTTCTCCTTAGCCATATCCAAGGTGATTACCCACTTGTTGAAGAGACCTCGCACCACCTTGTGGCAGCCGGTGGAAAGCGACTACGACCGTTGCTCACACTTCTTGCCTCTCACTATGGCGATAAGAATAAATTCGGCATTATCGAATCGGCAGTTGTCTGCGAACTCACTCACGTGGCAACTCTCTATCACGATGATGTAATGGATGAAGCAAAGCTACGACGTGGAGTAGAGAGCGCAAATAGTCGCTGGGGTAACACTGTGGCCATCCTTACCGGTGATTACCTCTTTGCAAAGGTGTCAGCACTCCTTGCAGATATTGGACCTGAAGCAGTGCGCCTGCAGGCATCCACATTTGAACGCCTTGTCATTGGCCAAATCATGGAGACACAAGGGCCACAAAATGGTGAAGATCCTCTCGAGCATTACTTACAAGTGGTGGCAGATAAAACTGGTTCTTTGATTGCAGCAAGTGCGCGATTTGGAGCCATGGTTTCAGGTGCTCCGACAGATGTGAAAGAGACGCTGACAGTCTTTGGAGAAAAGATTGGTATCGCATTCCAGTTAGCAGATGATGTGATTGATATTGCAAGTGAATCTCACCAGTCGGGTAAGACTCCGGGTACTGATCTGCGTGAAGGAGTGCCGACACTTGTCACTCTCAACGTCATGAAATCAAAGCGTTCTGAAGATCGAGATCTGATTAAGCTGCTGAAAGCTCCGATTAAGGATGAAAAGGTTGTTGCTCAGGTACTTCAGACTCTTCGTGGACATAGCGCCCTGGATGAATCACGAACTCAGTTACAGAACATTGCACGTGATGCGCGTACGGCACTTGGACCACTTCCAGTCAATGATGTGACAGGTGCGCTATTTTCCTTGTGCGACGCTATTGTCGACCGCTCTGCTTGATCGCACTAGATCAGTACCTAAAGCAGCAAGCGCAAACCAGATCACGATAAAGCCAATCCAGCGCGCAGTCGGCATATCTTCATGGCGCAGCCACACACCAATCGAGAATTGAATTGTGGGAGTGATGTATTGCAGTAATCCGATGGTGCTATAGGGCAGGCGAGTAGTTGAGCCGTTAAAGAGTAAGAGTGGAATAGCAGTAATTGCACCCGCACTTATGAGAAGTATCGTCAGCAGTGGCTTATGGCCAAACTGTCCTGTGCCATTGTGGCCAAGATAGAGGAGATAGAAGCCATAGGGGATGAGTGAGATAAGAGTTTCAATTGCGAGTCCATCGAGTGCGCCAAGATCTAACTTCTTCTTCACAAGGCCGTAGGTGCCCCATGAGAGCGCGAGAGAGATTGCAACCCATGGAAGGCGGCCGTAATCATAGGTAAGGATTCCAACGCCAATAGCTGCAATACCTACTGCGAGCCACTGCAGTGGTCGCATCTTCTCGCGAAGAAGAACTACACCAAATGCAATGATGATGAGTGGGTTGATGTAGTAACCAAGAGCTGCCTCAACCACATGTCCATTGTTGGTTGCCCAGATGTAAGTGATCCAGTTGATAGAGATAAGAACAGTGGTGGCAAGTAAGCCAATTACTTTCTTGGGGCTCTTTAGGATTGCGATGGTGGAATGAATTTGATTGGAGATTGCTAGAACAATCGCACAGAAGACCAATGTCCACACAGCGCGGTGGGCAACAATTTCCCAAGGGTTAGCTGGTTCTAATAGCGGCCAATAGAGTGGAAATAGCCCCCACAAAACGTATGCACTAAAGCCAAAGAGAAGCCCTAGTGAATACTCACTCCGGTTTTTTGCCACTTATCGGAAGTTTACAAATTGAACTGCAAATTCAAATTTGCCATTTTTAATCTGCTCAATAGCCTCCTGCAGATCATCACGGCTCTTAGATGTCACACGTAGTTCATCACCTTGAATCTGAGTCTTAATTGACTTTGCACCTTCATCACGTAAGAACTTAGCAATCTTCTTGGCATTCTCTGTTGAGATGCCCTCTTTCATGGTGCATGCAATCTTGTAGATCTTGCCTGAGAGCTGTGGCTCACCAGCATCAAGGTGCTTAAGTGAAACCCCACGCTTAATCAACTTATCTTTAACGACATCAAGGGTTGCCTTTGCGCGCTCTTCAGTATCTGCCTCGATAGCTAACTTATCTCCTGAGAGTTCAATCTTTGCGCCAGTGTTCTTAAAATCAAAGCGGGTATCAATCTCGCGGATAGCCTGATTTATCGCGTTATCTAGCTCCATGCGGTCGATCTTTGAGACTACGTCAAAACTGCTATCAGCCATATCTGCGGCTCTCCCTTGTGGTTAATCTTGTGATTTTCAAAGTTCAAGTGCCTAAGGTATCGTTTGCCGCTCGCACTTACCAAAGCGCCGTAAGACTTGTATGACCCTGGCGGGTTGCCCGAGCGGCCAATGGGAGGGGACTGTAAATCCCCCGGCTCTGCCTTCGAAGGTTCAAATCCTTCACCCGCCACCAGCAAGGCCCGTCTCATTTGATAAAAGTGAGGCGGGTTTTCTGCTTAACTGAGCGTGAGTTTCGTATTTAGTTTTGTTCGAGACTTATTGTTCCATTTGCCACTGACATTTTCTAGTGCGCTTAGGTCGCAGGTTTAGGCAATCGTTCAATACCAAATCCATACCAAATGCAATTCGAATTTTGATTAACGAAATGAAAAAAGCCGATCTTTCTTTTAGAAAGTAAAACTTCTTTTACTTAACAGATCCGGCCGTCAATCCTTGAATGTAATAACGACCAAGCAAAAGGTAAATTAACGCCGTTGGAAGAGCGGCAATCAATGAACCAGCCATTAGTACGTTCCAGTCAACAGTTTGAGTTCCAGCTAAGTTGTTTAAAGCCGCGGTCACAGGCTGCATTGTCGGATTCGGGATCGCAACAATGCCGAAAAGGAAGTCGTTCCAAATATTTGTGAACTGGAATAAACCAGCTACAACAAAGCCTGGAATTGAAAGCGGGATAATGATTCTCACAAAGGTCTTTAGAAGGCCCGCACCGTCAATTGACGCAGCTTCAACGATAGCTTTGGGAATTGAGACATAGAAGTTTCTAAACATAAGACTTGTGATTGGGATGCCATAAACAATATGCACAAGTGCTAATCCAGGCAAAGTTCCATAAAGATGTATGTACTGTAAAAAACGAACCATTGGAATCAAAATAGTTTGATATGGAATAAACATTCCAACTAGCATCAAAGTGAACATAATGTTGCTGAACTTGAATTTGTATTTTGAGAGAATAAAGCCGTTCAAAGAGCCGATTAGCGATGAAATAATTACCGCTGGAATTGTCATCAAGAGCGAATTACTAAAATTACCTTTCAGCGAATTCCAAGCCATGCTCATGCCACTAGTTGTCCATTGTTCAGGGAGCTTCCACATTGTAGATACGTCTGCACCTGCGCTGGACTTAAAAGATGCGCTTAGAACTACGTAAAAAGGGATTGTAAAGAGCGGAATGAAAAGACAGAGCAAAATGAATTGCACCCGACGAGATATACGGCTCGAGCCGACGATGCTTGGTGCTTGTGAGCTCATTCTTCAGTCCCCTTGTTGAATCGAAGTAGGTAAGGCAGTACGACCACACAGACAAGTAACAACATAACTATTGAAGCGGCGGCGCCTAGCGGGTAACGAAGTGCTTTGTACATGCTCTCATAGACGTAAATACCGGGCATGTCAGTTGAGAAGCCGATGCCACTTCCTGACATTGCATAAATTAGGTCGAATATTTTGAGCGATGTCGAAGTCAAGATAACAGCACATGTAACAGCCATCGGAATCAATGATGGGATCGCAATGGATCGGTAATAGCGGAATCCGCTTGCACGGTCGATGGCAGCTGCTTCTCGAAGTTCATGAGGGATTGCTGAAAGGCCAGCTAAGAACATCGCCATGGCAAAACCACAGAGCTGCCAAGAAGCAGCAAAAATCACTGGTAAAAGCGCCACAGGAATACCCATTTGAGCTTGTAAAACATCTCCCCCAGGAATTAATTTCTCAAGTAAGCCATTTACATTTCCCCAAACCGTTGGTGATGTCATCCAATCTGGCTCTAGTGGTGATCCAAATGCTTTTTCATACAAACCACTTACGCCTGTGTATTTAAAAAGTAAATTTACGCCAGATACTGGATTGAAAATCCAACGCCAAATTACACCAGTCACGATAAACGAAACCGCATAAGGCATGATAAAAAGATTTCTGAAAAAGACTTTAGATTTACTCATATTGCTCACAGCGATCGCCAAAAATAATCCTGCGACAACTGAAATAGCTAAGAATAAAATTGTAAAAATTATTGTGTTTCTAATGTCTGCTTGGAATCTAAAATTCGTAAATAATTCTTGATATGTGCCGTACCACTTTTCGGGCAATGAGAAATCTTGGAGGCCGGGCATCCAATTTTTTGAGAACGAGATTCGAATCGTGTATGCAATAAAAATATAAACAAAAATAAAAACTAAAATAAAACTAGGAAGCAAGGCAACAGCAGCAGGATTAAACCTCAGCTTACGACGTTTATTAATTGTTGCCACTTTTACTCCTATTATCAAAGTTGAATTGAAAGAGGATGTTGCGGGCCAGAATTTTAAGCCCGCAACATCCTTCTTACTTAGTGATTATCCCTCTTAGTGATTATCCCTTTGTTGCTGCGTTCATTGCCTTGCCAAATGCTGCAGCGTCCTTGTTGGCTTGAAGAACTGTTACACCATCTGAGAAAGCCTGTCCTACAGAAGCCGCTACAAGCTGCTGTCCGTGAACTAGAGAAGCAACCAAAGTACCTGTTGCAAGTGTCTTAGCAGCTGCACGTTGGTATGTACCAAGTGATGCTGTGCTGACATCTGTACGGTATGGAGCTGATCCCTTTAACTTGTTGAATGCGATCTGGACCTTTGGATCCATAACAGCCTTAGCAAATGCCTCACCAGCTGCTGCATTCTTTGACTTCGCACCGATAACGAATGAATCGCCAACTGTTACGAATGTATTTGGATCACCGATAACTGTGTAGCCGAAGTCGATGTTGTCCTTCTTCTGCTGCTTCACGATGAGTTCGCCGTAAGCCCAGTCACCCATAACGTTCATTGCACATGTTCCCTTTGCAAGTGCAGCAACTGCACCTGTCCAGTCAAGTGCCTTGTGATCTGAGTTTGCCCAAGTCAACATTGTGTTGAAGTGGTTAACTGCAGTTACAACCTTTGCATCTGTCCAGCTTGCCTTACCAGCTGCAAGATTATTGAATGTTGCTGCGCCAAGTTCGCCAACAAGAGTTTCTTCTAGCAACTGAGCTGCTGTCCAGATGTCCTTGTCTCCAAGGCAAAGAGGAGCAATTCCTGCAGCCTTAAGCTTCTTAGCAGCTGCTTCTAGTTGTGCGAATGTAACTGATGCACCAAATGATACGCCAGCCTTTCGAAGCGCAGCCTTGTTTGTCCAAACAGCATTTGCACGGTGAATACCAGTAAGAACTGAGTATGTCTTTCCGTTGTATGTCATGCTGTCGACAAGTCCCTTAGGTACAACCTTATTCCAGCCTTCTGACTTGTAGAGAGCTGTTAGATCCAAAACACTTGCCTGATCTACGTAACCCTTAAGTTCTCCACCTGGGTGTGTCTGCCATGTCTCTGGTGTATCACCAGCTGCTAGGCGAGTTGCAAGAACCTGCTTTGCGTTTGTACCAGCGCCACCTGCAACAGCAGCATTGATGATTTCAATTCCTGGGTTTGACTTCTTCAAGCCTGACAAAATTGCATTTAGTGCAGCGCTTTCAGATCCTGAAGTCCACCATGAGAAGACTTCAACCTTTCCTGTAACTCCTGCAGCTTGTGCAACAGTTGCTTGTGAAACACCAAGCACAGCTGCTGACATGATTGCAACAGAAGCAATGATCTTCTTCTTGCTGAGCATCTAGCTCTCCTTTTTATCTACGGGTGAACTCCAAAGGTTGAGAGCCATTGCTTTCGCATTGGTCCAGCCATGTCCTCACACTCGTGTGAGGACCCCTTCTTCCGGAGTATGTGAAAGAAAGTAGTAGATCTTTTGGAACGATCCAAATGATCTGCGTGCGTACTTAATCACAAGGTTTTGCAATAAAACAAGGAAATCTCCAATATTTATCTAATCGTTATAGATGAATTACGCTCAAATCGTAGCCTCTTCAAACTGAGCAAAACCTCCCTCAAATGAAGTTCTTGAACTGAAGGCTAGTTTTTTTGGCGGATTTATGGTTAGTTACGCTTATAAATTTGGATCGGTCTAAAAGGGCAACAGCCAAGGAGGCTCATGAGCGGCAAGGTCAATTTGAAGGACATCGCCCAGCATGCAGGCGTGTCCCGCTCGACCGTGTCGCTAGTTATGCAGGAAAGCCCTTTGGTCGCTGACGCTACTCGTCAAAAAGTTAAAGCTTCTGCCGAGAAACTTGGCTATATCTACAACAGAGCTGCAGCAAGCCTGCGGAGTCAAACCTCTGGAACAGTTGGCGTGATTATTAGCAGTGTAGGTAACCCTTTTTTCGCAGAAGTAACACTTGGACTTGAAAAGGTTTTTGGAATAGAAGGAAAGTCTGTCTTACTAGGGCAGCACTCAGATGACCTGGTTACACAAGAACAACTCATTGTGTCAATGCTTGAATCACGCGTAGATGGATTGATCATTGTCCCCGCGTATGGAACAGAGGCCAGGCATGTTGGGAGACTTGTAAATACAAAGGCTCCAACTGTGTTTTTGAATCGTAAAGTCAATGGCGTAAAAATTCCTTATATCGGCAGCGACACTATTTATGGTGCAAAAGTCGCTGTAGATCATTTGTTATTTCATGGTTGCTCGAGAATTGTCTTAATTGGTGGTCGCATTGGAAGTTCTGCACATGGTGAACGGCTTGAAGGAATTCGTAAGTCATTTGTCGAAAACGGAATTTCTGTAGAGAAGCTCTCGTCTGTTGGTGAGCTATCTACGAGAAAAGCTGGTTATGACGCTGCGCAAATACTCATGAAACGCGGTCTTAAAGGTGTAGGAATACTTGCTTATAACGACATTGTTGCATCAGGCGCGATCGCCGCATTTAATGAAGCGGGAATTGTTGTCGGTAAAGAAGTACCGATTATTGGAATTGATGATGTGGAACTCGCCCAATATGTGAGGCCAGCGCTCACAACGATTCACACGGATCCAATGGGTATCGGATACACCGCAGGGCAAACTTTACTTTCAATCATTCAACATGATGATTCAAAGTTGAAAAACATAATTTTAGAAAATGAACTTGTAATTCGACAAAGTTGCGGTTGCGATACTAATAAGGAGAAAATCAAATGAAATGGGCATTAATCGGCGCAAGTGATATCGCTGCAACTCGAATGATTCCTGCAATGCGAGAATTAGGTCACGAAGTTGTGGGAGTAATGAGCTCTAATGCTGCGCGAGCTCAGGAGTATGCAACCAAAAACGGACTCAAACTTCATACCGACAATCTTGAAACTGCAGTTTCATGGGATGTCGATGCTGTTTACATTAGTACAACAAATGATTTGCATAAAGAGCAGGCTATTGCTGCGGCAAAAGCAGGTAAACACATACTGTGTGAAAAGCCCATCGCTATCAAGCTTTCAGATGCTTTAGAAATGGTAAACGCCGCTAAAGAGGCAAAGGTTGTTTTTGCAACTAATCATCATCTTCGATGCTCTGCTACACATCGCAAGATTCGTGAATTAGTAACTAGTGGAAAGCTAGGTACGATCTTTTCGGCTCGAGTGAACCACGCTGTTTCTCTACCGGAGCGTTTACGAGGTTGGAGACTTGATTCCGCAGAAAAAGGTGCGGGTGTTGTACTCGACATTGCTGTCCATGATGTTGACACGATCAGAGCAGCACTAGCTGCCGATATTTCAGAAGTAACTGCGCTGACTTCTACACAAGGTCTTGGTACAAATGGGGTTGAAGACAGCGCCATGTGCATATTCCGTATGGACAATGGAGTTTTAGTCTCAAGCCATGAATCATTTATGGTTCCTTACGGTACAACTTCAGTAGAAATTAATGGCTCACTGGGTTCTATTCGTGCAACTGGAGTCATGACCCAAGACCCTGTTGGAGAAGTAGTTCTAAAAACATCAGCAGGAGAAGAAATCGTTGATGTAGGAGATCGTGGAAATCTTTATATTTGGGGTCTACAAAAGTTTGTAGGTGCCGTAAATGGCACAGAAGAACCAGCAGCAACTGCTGAAGATGGAATCGCATCTCTGGCTGGCGCACTTGCCGTACTCGAATCTGCGAAGAGTAAGCGAACTGTGAATATTGAAGAGATCCTAAAAGGGGCAAGTTTGTGAATCAACAAATTCCTAACCGAAGAGGTAAGAAAGTTCCAGTAATGACTGGGCCTGAGGCTGCCGCTTTAATTCCTGATAATGCAACAATAACGATTTCATCTTCATCAGCTCTCGGATGCCCTGATTTTGTGTTGAAGGCAATTGGCGAACGCTTTGAGAAAGAGCAGCACCCAAAAAATATCTCTGCAATTAGTCCAATTGCAGCGGGAGATATGTACGGCGTTAAAGGTATTGACCATATCTCCAAGAAGGGCTTGTTAAAGCAAATTATTGCTGGCTCATACCCAAGTGGTCCATCTTCATTTGAACCTCCACTCGTACGACAATTGATTGCTGCCGAAGAAATTGATGCATGGAATCTTCCTTCAGGAGTTATTTTCCAAATGCACCGCGCAAGTGCATCCCGTCAGCCCGGCGTCTTTAGCAAGGTTGGCTTAGACACCTTCATCGACCCCCGTATTTCAGGTGGAGCATTAAACAAGCGAACTCCGAAAGACTTAATTTCAATTGAAAATTTCAAAGGTGAAGAGTGGATTTTTTACCCATCTGTTCAACCTGATATTGCAATCATCCGCGGTACAACTGCAGATGAACATGGGAACATCACTTACGAACACGAAGGTTCGCCACTTGGTGCGCTAGATCAAGCATATGCAACACATAATCGTGGCGGAATTGTAATTGCACAGGTTAAGCGAGTTGTTGAGTATGGACAATTAGATCCAAAGAGCGTGCGCGTACCTGGAATGTTGGTAGATGCAATAGTTATTGATCCAGATCAATGGCAAACCACAATGACGCCATACGATCCTGCTTTATCTGGCGAAGAGTTCAATCCGAGCGAGGAGTTATCTCAACTGGATTACTCGCTTGAAACGGTAATTGCACGTCGTGCAGCAGCTTTCTTAAATGATGGCTGGATCGTAAATCTTGGATTTGGCATTTCTGCCGTTGTACCTCGAGCTCTATCTGAGGATGAGCGCCGCGTTGAAGTAACTTGGGTAATTGAGCAAGGAGCTGTCGGAGGCACTCCGGTCACAGGTTTTGGCTTCGGCTGCGCCCACAACGCTGATGCGCTCATGCAAAGCGTGGACCAATTTACTCTGCTGCAAGGTGGAGGATTCAATGCTGCGATGTTGTCTTTCCTCGAGGTTGATGAAAAAGGAAATGTAAATGTTTCTGATCTTCCTGGGCGAACACATGTAACTGCAGGTGTTGGCGGCTTTGCTGACATTACCTCAAGCGCCCCAATTATCGTCTTTAGTGGTTATTTCACTGCAGGCAAAAAGGAGATCGAACTTTCCGAAAACGGTTTAAATATCATTAGCGATGGCTCGATTGCGAAATTTGTCCCTGCAGTTTCACAAATAACTTTTAGCGGACAACGAGCCCTGAAAAACGGTCAAAAAGTTTTCTACGTTACTGAGCGATGTGTAATAGAGCTTCGCAAAGAAGGTTTGACTGTTGTTGAAGTTGCTCCGGGTGTCGACTTTCAAAGAGATGTTTTAGATCGCGCAAGCATCGAGTTGAAAGTTGCTTCCGATTTAAAGGTAACGGATCTCTCATTATTTACTCAACCAAAGGTGTCAGCATGAGCAACTTAATACTCCTGGAAATTAATAACTCTGTGGCAACAATTACAATCAACCGCCCAGAAAAGCGGAACAGTATTACACCTGAGATGCTTGAAAGCTTGGAGCAGATAGTTTCTCAAGTTGCGAACGATAAATCGGTTCGCCTAGTTTTATTACAAGGTTCTGGAGATAAAGCATTTAGTACCGGTGCTGATTTGAATGCTTTTTCAGCACATGATCGCGATTCGGCACGTCGAAATTGGATCCCGGATGGACACAGAATCTATCGTCGGTTAGCCCAACTTCCTCAGGTGTCGATTGCAATATTAAATGGAGATGCGCTTGGCGGAGGGCTTGAACTGGCACTTGCTTGTGATTTCCGAGTTGGCAAAAGAGGTGCACGCGTCGGACTGCCTGAGGTGAGCATCGGCACCTTCCCCGGATGGGGTGGCACAGGTCGACTTGTAGATGTCATCGGCCTCAATCGTGCAAAACAATTGATTCTTGCTGGAACGACAATAGATATGGAGACTGCTTTCCAATGGGGGTTGGCGAACATTCTCTTTTATGGTGACTTATCAGAAGAGTCGTTCCAGCAATTCATTTCACCATTTTTAAAGGTAAGCCCGATTGCGCAACAAATTGGCAAGCAGGTCATGGCGGCCTTTGAAAATAAGACAAACTCAGAAGTTCTTGAAGCGTTGGCCGGCTCATTAAGTGTGACGACCAATGACTTTAAAGAAGGTGTAGATGCATTTAAAAACAAACGATCAGCCAATTTCGAGGGAAAGTGATGACTATGTCAATTCAAGCTGTTAACTACAAAATGACCATCGACGGTAAAGAAGTTGAGTCGAAGAGTGGTGAAAGATTTGATCGCGTTAGCCCTGGTCACAACGAAGTAGTTGGAACCTATCCTGCAGGTTCAGTTGAGGACATAGATCTAGCAGTTGCTGCCGCTCGTAAGGCGTTTGATAAAGGTGCATGGCCACGTTGGAGCGGCGCTGCACGTGCGAAAGCACTTCGTACTGTGGCCGCATGTATCGATCGTGATGTCGAAAAGTTAGCACGAATCGAAGCGCTAGAAAGCGGTAAGCCAATTGCTCAGGCACGCGGAGAAGTTATTGCAACAGCTGAAATTTGGTATTACGCAGCAACACTTGCTCAACATGCTTATGGAGACTCTCATAATGCGTTGGGAGAAGAGTACTTAGGTGTGATTGTCCGTGAACCTATTGGAGTTGTTGGAATGATTACTCCTTGGAACTTTCCACTTCTGATTATTAGTCAAAAGCTTCCATTTGCTATTGCGGTTGGATGTACCGCGGTAGTCAAACCAAGTCAGTTGACTCCAGGCACAACATTAATGCTTGGTCAATACGTCAAAGAAGCAGGTATTCCAGATGGTGTTGTAAACATTGTTTCTGGCAAAGGTGCGGTTGGTGGAAGAATTTCAGAGCATCCAGATGTGGATATGGTTACTTTCACTGGAAGTACTGAAGTTGGCAAGAAGGTTATGCAAGCCGCAGCCGGCACATTAAAGAAAGTTGGGCTTGAGCTTGGCGGCAAGAACCCACAGATCATCATGGCCGATGCCGATATGGAAGCAGCTGCCGATGCAGTTGTTTTTGGGGTTTATTTCAATCAGGGTGAATGCTGTAACTCAGGAAGCCGAATCCTTGTACAAAGATCAGCCGCTAAAAAGTTTATGGACATTGTTGTAGAAAAGGCTAAGCGAGTTCCTGTCGGAGATCCGCTTGATGAGAAGGTATTAGTTGGTGCAATTGCAAGTCCAGAACAACAGGCGACTATCGAAAGGTATGTAGCGGAAGGCAAAGCATCTGGTGCAAACCTAGTTCTAGGTGGTTCACAAATTAACACCGAAATTGGTCGCTATTTTGAACCAACAATATTCACGGGCGTGACTAAAGATATGTCAATTGCAAAAGAAGAAATTTTCGGACCTGTTTTATCGGTTTTGGAATTTGAAGATGTTGATGACGCGATTGATATCGCAAATTCAACTATCTACGGCCTGTCATCTGGTATTTGGACAAAGAATATTGATGATGCGATTAAGTTCGCCAAGAATGTTAGATCTGGAACTGTCTGGGTAAATTGCTGGATGGATGGTTTCCCTGAAATGAGTTTTGGTGGATTCGGAGAAAGTGGAATTGGGCGCGAACTTGGTCGCCACGCAATTGAAGAGTTCACAGAACTAAAAACAATCACAATTCGTACAGGCGAGAGAAAGAATTGGCTGTCATGACACAATTAAAAAATGGAGTCGTGATTCCGGAGGCAACTAAAGTTCGCGCAAAAGAAGTTCTGGGATTATTTGATCAAAAAGTGCGGGCACTTGCGACTAACCATCCCGACTACTTTCCTCTGTTTACAGAAAACGGAAAGTGGAAACACGGAAAGGAACCTTGGACAAACTGGTGTGAAGGTTTCTTAGGTGGCCAGATGTGGATTCTTGCAGATCACATTGATAAGGATTACTGGCGCCCAAAGGCTGAGCACTACTCGTCTCTACTAAAAGGTCGTGAATTTGATCGTGAAGTCCATGATCTTGGATTTACTTTCTGGCCAACTTGGAAGAAGTGGTACAAAGAAACTGGCGACCTCGAGATTAATAAGGTCGTGGTAGAAGCAGGCAAGACAATGTCTCTTCGTTTCAACAAAAAAGCTGGATTTCTGAGATCTTTCTTGGCAGAAGACAGCACTTTTATCGACATCATGATGAATGTGGGAATCATTTTTTATGCAGCCCAAGAGCTCAAGGATGAAGGCATACGTGAGATTGTGGACACACATTGTCTACAGACACGTAGATACATGGTTCGTGGAGATGGAAGTACAACGCATGAGGGCATATTTGACTTAGAAACAGGCGTGTTCTTGCGTCAAACCACTCAACAAGGCTGGCGAGATGACTCTTCTTGGGCTCGTGGTCAGGCGTGGGCGCTCTATGGATTTGGCACTTGCTACGCATTTACTGGAGATAAAAGGTACTTAGAAGTTGCACAAGCAACAGCTGATTTCTTTATCGAACGAACTGGCAATCGCCTTATAGCTCCAAATGACTGGGAAGAACCTAACCCAATTTTGCCAGTTGAGACTTCCGCATCTGCAATTACTGCAAGTGGATTATTGCAACTTAGTCAGCTTGTTGACAATGAAGTTGACGCACAACGATATGCAAAATTTGCAATTGATTCTATTAACGAACTCTGCTCAGATAAGTATGTATCTCTCAATGATCCAAATTGGGAGGGCGTCCTCAAGCACGGTAGTTACCATGAACAAAAGCGTCTTGGTGTTGATGAAAGTGTTATGTGGGGAGAATATTTCTTTGCGGAGTGCCTAGATAAAGTCCTTGGTGGAGAAATGCTTTACACGAATCGATAATCATGACAATTAAACTCGAAACTGAAATCGCAATCATTGGCTCTGGAATGGGCGGTGGAATGATTTCGCGTGCGCTGGCAGAAAAAGGTCATAAAGTATTGATTTTGGAACGTGGTTCACGCCTGCCACGCGAAGACCGAAACTGGGATCCAAGCTATGTGTTCATTAAGGGCGCGTACAAGAATGCATCAACCTGGTTGGATGAAAATGGAAAAGAGTTCGCACCTGGTGTCCACTATTACGTAGGTGGAAACACTAAAGTTTATGGTGCGAGCTTATTTAGATTTCGTGAAAAGGATTTTGAGGAGTACCAGGCTGCAGAAGGTGTATCCCCTGCATGGCCCTTTAAATACGCCGATTTGGAGCCCTACTATTCAAAGGCGGAAAAGTGGCTAAAGGTGCATGGAAACGTTGGGGAAGACCCGACAGAACCCTGGAGAAGCGAGCCATATCCATTTCCGGCGGTTCCACATGAGGCATATTTAAAGAAAATTGCTGAACAAATGGAGCGGTTGGGATTAAAGCCATTACATATGGCTATGGGCGTAGACCGCCAAACCAACGGACTTTGCATTCAATGCAAGACGTGCGATGGCTTCCCTTGCAAGCTTGGCGCTAAAAGTGATGCAGAAACATGTGGGGTGGATCCAGCAATTGCAACTGGAAATGCAACACTTATAGAAGGAATTGAAATTTATAAACTAGAACATGATGAAACTGGCAAAACAATTACAAGTGCAAAAGCTCGCAAGAATGGTGAAGAGTATGAAATTCATGCAAAGACCTTCATACTCTCAGGTGGTGCAGCTAACTCTGCCGCACTTTTACTTAAGTCTAAGAGTAGTAAATATCCACATGGCTTAGCCAACTCAAGTGGTTTAGTTGGCAAAAACTGGATGGTGCACAACGCCACGTTCATGGTTGGTTTTGATCCACGTAGAGGAAATGACACTAACTTTCAAAAAACTCTTTCGGTGAATGATTGGTATTGGGAAAGTCCGCAGGGATATCCATTAGGAAATATCCAAATGCTAGGTAAGTTGCAAGCTGCTATGTTTAAAGCTTCTCGTCCTTGGGCGCCAACTTGGGCATTAAAGTATTTAGCCAATCATTCAATTGATTTGTATATTGAATCTGAAGATTTGCCTTCAATGGAAAATCACATCAGCGTTGATGCCGATGGTCGAATTCGCATTACTTGGAAGCCAAATAACATGAAGGCTCATAAAGGCTTGGTTAAACAGGCTACACGGATGCTTCGAAAACTCGGTTTTCCCGTTGTTCTTACAGAACAAATGGGAATTGAGACTAACTCTCATATGTGCGGAACAGTGGTTGCCGGTAACGATCCTAAAACAAGCGTTTTAAACCAGTTTTGTAGAACACACGACCTAAGTAACCTTTATGTCGTAGATTCATCATTTTTCCCATCGTCAGCTGCGGTAAATCCAGCTTTAACAATTGCTGCTCAAGCATTAAGAGTTGCAGATCTGGGAGGGATTAGTTCATGAGCAGAGTGAGCGCTTTAGAACATGAGTCAGAGTTTGGAGTTCACGACTGGAAGCGAGAAGAGTTATTCGAACTCGGCGAGTTGATGATTTCATCTGGCTTGAAGGAAAAACTCCCATTAGTAGTTGCAATTTTCTTCAAGGGGCAACGGATATTTCAGAAAGGAATCGAGGGCTCTTCGGCAGATAATGATCTATGGGTTCAGCGAAAGCTAAATACTGTAGAACTGACTGGGCATAGCTCTTTAGCACTTCGTGAAAAGGTCGATTCCCTGAATCTTCAAGAATCAGAATTAGGTTTTCGAACATCTGATTTAGCAGTTTGTGGTGGCGGATTTCCCATTTTCAACAAAGACGGCTTGGTTGGGGTATTGATTGTCTCTGGACTTCCGCACCTTGATGATCATGATTTGATTGTAAATTCATTGCGAGAGTTTTTGAAAGGTAGGAAGTAATGAGCGCTCCCGATTACTGGAGAAGTCAACCTGTAATTCCTGTGGTTGTAATTAATGATTCGGCAAATGCGGTTCAATTAGCACGCACATTGGTAGATGCTGGTTTGTTAAAAATCGAGATCACTCTACGAACTGAGGCTGCACTAAAATCTATTGAGCTAATTGCCAATGAAGTACCCGAAGCCATTGTTGGAGCTGGAACTGTCGTCAATGAAAAAACCGCTCAATCGGCGCTAAATGCTGGTGCTAAATATTTAGTATCGCCAGGCGCCACTCCCTCTGTACTGGCATCTCTTGACGCTACTAAGCTGCCTTATCTACCTGGAGCAGCTACGGTCTCAGAAGCCCTGCTTCTCGTCGAACATGGAATCTCTACAGCGAAGTTCTTTCCTGCGGTCGAATCTGGGGGAATTGCCTGGTTAAAGGCGGTTTCTAGCGTAATTCCACAACTTTCCTTCTGCCCTACTGGCGGAATTTCGCCTTCGAACTATCAAGATTTTCTAGCTCTTCCGAATGTAGCGTGTGTTGGAGGATCATGGGTTGCTCCAAGCAAACTCATTGCAGAACAGAACTGGACTGAGATTTCAAAACTTTCGAATGCAGTATTCAACAATGAAAATAACGGAAAATAAGGAGCACAAAATGCAAGATAAAGGCCGCTACTCATACATCGTCGTAGGTGCTGGAGCAGCCGGTTGCGTAGTTGCGAACCGACTTAGCGCTGACCCAAAGAACTCTGTGCTTCTTCTTGAAGCCGGTGGTAAAGACTGGAACCCGTTAATTCATGTGCCTATTGGATTTACCAAATTAACAACACCGGACGTTAACTGGGGATTTAGTACCGTCCCACAACCACAAATGAATGACCGTGAAATGTGGTACCCACAAGGCCGCACACTAGGTGGAAGTACATCTATTAATGCAATGATTTATATTCGAGGAAACAAAGAGGATTACGACAAGTGGGAAAAGCAAGGAAATAAACATTGGGGATATCAAGGCGTACTTCCTTACTTCCGTAAATCCGAAAACAATGAACGTTTGAACAACGAGTACCATGGTGTTGGTGGGGACATGAATGTCACTCAGCAGACACAATCTAATCCACTCACTAAAGCTTTCGTTCGCTCCGCTCAAGAGGTCGGCATTCCATTTAACCAAGATGTAAATGGAGCTGTTCAAGATGGCGTTACATTTTATGATGTTACCCAACGCAATGTTCGCCGTGAGTCTTCAGCAACAGCATTTTTAAATCCAGCTAAAAAGCGTTCAAATTTAACTGTCTTGACACGCTCAATTGGATCAAAGATTCTGATTGAAAATGGAAAGGCAGTTGGTCTGGAATTCATTCAGAATGGCAAAAAGTGCGTTGCATACGTTGATAAAGAGGTAATTCTTTCCGGTGGTGCGGTTAACTCACCTAAACTTCTTATGTTGTCAGGAATTGGTCCAGCAGATGAACTCCGTGCCGCAGGCATTGACGTAGTTCACGATCTTCCTGGCGTTGGAAAGAACTTCCAGGATCATATGGATGTGTACATCACTGCAGAAACCGCACCAGTTAGTTACAACATGGAGGATCGACCAGATCGTGCGGTACGCCATGCGATCCAGTATTTGTTGTACAAAACTGGTCCGGTCACCGCATGTGTGGCTGAAGCTGGTGCCTTTATCCGCAGTAGCGACAAAGTTGATTCACCAGACATTCAGATTCACTGTTTGCCCGCTTATGTTATCGATCATGGTCGAAAGCGCGTTAAGGGTCATGGAATAACAATCAACACGTGTAATTTGCGCCCAAAGAGCATTGGCTCAGTCAAACTTCGTAACGCAGATCCAACTGCACATCCACTCATCGATCCAAACTTCTGTGGAGATGCCGAAGGCTATGACTGGAAGATTTCCATGGAAGGTTTCAAGTGGGGTCGCAAAATTCTTGCAGCTGAAGCCTTCGCACCTTTTATTAAGAAGGAGTTCATGCCAGGAGTAGATGTGCAAGATGAAAATCAAGTTCGAAAGTACATCAAGGAATGGTCAAAAACCGATTATCACCCAGTAGGTTCATGCAAGATGGGTCATGATGACATGGCTGTAGTCGATGAACAACTTCGAGTCCATGGTCTGAAGGGGCTCCGCGTAGTCGATGCATCAATCATGCCAACTCTTATTAGTGGAAATACTCAAGCGCCTTCAATCATGATTGGTGAAAAAGGCGCTGCAATCATTCTCGCAGGTCAAGAAGTCTAAGTAATCATACTGATCAACAGGATAAAGGTAGAAAATGGATACTCGTACTGCACTCAAAGTTAAACCTGCGTCAGAATGTGACTTTGACATAGTCTCGCTGGGCGAAGTCATGCTTCGACTTGATCCAGGCGATGGAAGAGTGCGTACTGCACGCCAGTTTTCAGCGTATGAAGGAGGCGGTGAGTACAACGTTGCGCGTGGACTTCGTCGGTGCTTCGGTCTCCGCGGAGCAATAGTTACAGCTCTGGCTGATAATGAGGTGGGACGGCTTGTTGAAGACTTTATGTTGGCTGGCGGTTTAGATCTTTCATATGTCAAATGGGTCAAATATGACGGGATTGGTCGAACAGTAAGAAACGGTTTGAATTTTACCGAGCGTGGATTTGGTGCTCGAGGTGCAGTTGGAGTTAGCGATAGAGGCAATACAGCTATCTCGCAAATGAAGCCAACGGATGTCGATTGGGATGCCCTCTTCTCCAGAGGAGTCCGCTGGTTGCACACAGGTGGAATTTTTGCCGCACTTTCGGAGTCTTCTGCAGATGTTGCGGAAGCAGCAATGAAGTCAGCCCGCAAATACGGAACGATAGTTTCATATGACTTAAATTATCGACCTTCCCTGTGGGAGAACATTGGCGGAATCGAGAGAGCTCGAGAAGTCAATAAGAAGCTCGCACAATATGTTGATGTGATGATCGGTAACGAAGAAGACTTCACGGCTAGTTTGGGTTTTGAAGTCGAAGGTGTAGATGAGAACCTAACCGACTTGGACACTTCGAGTTTTAAGTCAATGATCAATAATGCTGCTCAGGAGTACTCGAATTTTCAAGTAATTGCCACCACTTTGCGTGGTGTTGCAAGCGCATCCCGGAATGATTGGGCAGCAATAGCCTGGTCTCGAACTGAAGGTTTTGCGGAATCAAAGCAGCGAAAGGATCTGGAAATCTTTGATCGAGTCGGTGGCGGAGATTCATTTGCATCTGGCCTTGCATATGGATTGATGGAGATAGGAACAATCCAAGAGGCAGTTGAATACGGTGCCGCACATGGGGCACTTGCAATGACAACACCGGGTGATACTTCGATGGCTACTTTGGCGGAAGTTAGAAAGCTAGCAGGCGGAGGCAGTGCTCGCGTAGTTCGTTGATGTAATTGTTAGATGTATCTAAGTTCTGCAATTGCAAATAATTCGCAACTTTTCATTTCTATATCTATGTGATTGAGTTTGCCCTGTTCACGAGTTCTACGTTTTTCTTATCGGTCCCACCTGGGAACATTCACCAAATACGAACTCATACCATTCTCATACCATCCAAGAATTTGGACGGTACTCGACCTCAGTTTCACGCTTGAAATCGGGGTAGGATGCTGCCTAAAGGTGGGAGAGAAGGGGACTGTAAATCCCCCGGCTCTGCCTTCGAAGGTTCAAATCCTTCACCCGCCACCATATAAAAAGAAAACCCCTCACATTAGATGTGAGGGGTTTTCTATTGAATCAGTTAGTGCGAGGTCTCACCTGCACGGCGGCGGCGGACGTTATCTCCATAGACTGCAAGGAGAATGACTGCGCCTACTACGACGTACTGCCACTCCTGCTGAAGTTCGAGAATACGAAGACCATTGATGAGAACTGACATGATCAGGGCTCCGATGATGGTTCCAGAAATTGTTCCCTTACCGCCAAGAAGTGATGTTCCACCGATGATGACGGCAGCGATAGCTTCGAGCTCATAACCAAGACCAAGGTCTGGTTGCGCAGAACCCAGGCGAGATGTCATCACAACAGCTGCAATACCGACGAAGAATCCGCAGAGCGCATAGACGGCAACGAGCCAACGATTGACCTTAACTCCAGAGAGCTTTGTCGCCTCAGTATTAGAACCAATTGCGAATGTGTAACGACCTAGAACAGTCTTATTAAGAATGATCGAAGCAACAACTGCTGCGACAAGGAGGATTAATACTGCGTTAGGCAGATTCGGGATGATATTTCCTTGTGCGATGGAGTCCCAGCCCTTTACATCTGTTGTGAAGAGAATTGGCTTCAAATCTGAAGTAATCAGCGCTAAACCTTGAGCACCCTTCATTGTTGCAAGAGTTGCAATAAATGGAGGTAACTTGAGGACGGTAATAAGCAGTCCGTTGATTGCACCCAGGATTGTTCCCACAATCATTCCAAGAAGAATTCCGCTCCAGACATTTAGGTGCATAGCCATCACAGTCTTACCGGTGATTACAGCAACCAGAGCCATCGATGTTCCGACTGATAGATCGATACCGCCAGTAATAATGACGAAGGTAACGCCGATTGCCATCAGGCCAATCACTGTTGTCGACATCAAGATTCCGCCAGAGACATTTGCCCATGAGGCAAAGACTGGGCGCATTACGGTGAAGAAGGTAAAGATAACGACGAGGCTGGCAAGTGCTGTTACGCGTCCGATTTCTCGGCGAATGAAGGCGGTGACCTTGTTGCTACCTTCAGCCTTGGTGCCTGCGTTGATTGCTTCTGACATGTATCTCTCTTTTCCCGTATTAGTTAGCTGTCGTAAAAGTTTCGCTGAACTTGGTGGCAAGTTCCATGATGACGTTCTGGTTGGCATCCTTATTATCAATAATTCCCGTCAAACGACCATCACACATCACTGCGATGCGATCAGATAGACGCAAAACCTCTGGAAGCTCGGATGAAATCATGATGATTGATTTTCCTTGTTCTGCCAAGCCGGTGAGAAGGCGGTAGATCTCATCCTTTGCACCCACATCGATTCCGCGTGTGGGTTCATCGAAGATAAGAACTTCGCAATCACGTGTGAGCCACTTTGCGATGACAACTTTCTGCTGATTTCCACCAGAAAGGTTCTTGAGGAATTGGCGCTCTGATGGTGTGCGCACTCGAAGCTGAGCGATGACATCGCGGGCAATACCAGCTGCTGACTTCACTTTGAGGAATCCAAACTTATTTGAAAAGCGTGGAATGGAGGAGAGGATCACATTGAAGGTGACATCCTGATTGAGAAGTAGACCAAATCGCTTACGATCTTCAGAGAGGTATCCAATACCTGCTGCAACGGCATCAGAAGGCTGCTTAATCTTTACTTCTGTGCCATTTAAAATGATTGTGCCGGCTGTCTTGGGATCTGCTCCCATGATTGCGCGAGCAAGTTCGGTGCGCCCTGCTCCCATAAGTCCTGCAAAGCCGAGAATCTCACCTTTATGAAGATCGAAGGAGATATCTTTGAGAAGGTGCAAATCTGAAAGCCCCTTCACTTGAAGAACAATCTCACTTCCAATGGAGCGATTCACGGGACGTTGATCCTGTTCTACCTTACGGCCCACCATAAGTGAGATAACTTCAGGAATATTTGTCTCTGATGTCTTCAGAGTCTTTACATATTCTCCATCGCGCAGAACTGTAATGCGGTCTGTGATTTTTTCAAGCTCTTCTAGGCGGTGGGAGATATAAACCACGCCCTTGCCGGCTGCCTTGAGTGAACGAATAATCTTAAAGAGAGCATCTGTCTCTGCAGGTGTGAGAGATGATGTTGGTTCATCCATGATGATGACTGATCCACGATAGGAGACTGCCTTTGCAATCTCAACCATCTGCTGTTTTGCAATAGTGAGTTCACCAACGATGTCATTGGGATTGAGTACTAAACCTAGTTCTGCAAGAAGTGCTGTTGCAGCCTCAACTAATTTCCTATTGTCTAGAAATACTCCACCTGGGAAGCGATCTTCGCGTCCGATAAAGATATTTTCAGCAACAGTCAGATGTGGCATGAGGTTGAGCTCTTGGTGAATGATGCTGATACCAAGCTTCTGAGCTTCGAATGGGTTGGGAATGTTAACTGACTTACCCTTGTAAGAAATCTCTCCTGAATCCTTTTTATAGATTCCTGAAAGGATTTTCATCAAAGTTGATTTACCGGCACCGTTTTCACCGACAATGGCGTGAACTTCACCTTCATTGAGATCGAAGTGAACGTTATTAAGCGCCTTAACACCAGGAAACTCTTTGCTGATCCCTGAAATTGATAAGAGCTGCGTTGTTGCCATTTTTACCCCAAAAAGTTAATTCTTCTTCACGAGTGAGTCCTGATAATAAAGCATGGTGGCCGAGATTTCTCCCGGCCACCATGCCTTAATAATCTTACAAATGAGTCAATGAAGACTTATTCGTAAAGGTTACCGGCGATCTTTGGATCGGCGATGTTTGCCTTATCGTAGTAGTAGAAACCTGTATCGATAAGGTTCTTTGGAACTGTCTTGTTGCGAACATAGTTCACGAGAGCTTCGACAGTCTTCGCACCGATACCCATTGGGCTCTGTGTGATTGCACCAGTCTGGAGACCAGACTTGATGTTTGCCATCTGCTGCTTTCCTGAGTCGAATCCGATCAACTTAACTGCGCCATTCTTTAGCTTTGCAGCCTTGAATGCCTGTCCAGCTCCGATTGAAACGCCTTCGTTAGTTCCGTAGACACCCTTGAGGTCCTTGTTAGCAACAAGTGCTGCTGAAACGATTTCCTGTGCCTTAAGAGCATCTCCACCTTCAGCGTACTGAGGTGTAAGAAGCTTGATGCCCTTGTACTTAGCCTTCATGCGGTTGATAAAGCCGTTTGCACGATCGATACCAGTCTGGTTTGTCTGTGAGTGACCGACAACCAAAACCTTACCCTTGTTGCCAAGCAACTTAGCCATTGTGTCAGCAGCTAGTGAACCAGCAGCTGTTGAGTTTGTGTATGCAACGCCAAGTGCGCAGTCAGAGTCTGGTCCAAGTGCTGGAACTCCACCATCGCAGCTTGCAGCTGTATCGAACATGTACACAGGAATACCTGCAGCCTTAGCAGCCTTGAGGTGTGAGAGTGACTGTGTTGTACCAAGAGCTGCGTAACCGATTGCATCTGGCTTAAGTGCAATTGCTGCATCAAGCATTTCGAGTTGCTTATCGATCATTGTTTCTGCAGCTGGGCCTTGGAAGTGAATAGTTGCATTCATCTTTGCAGCCTGATCTTCAGCGCCCTTCTTTACTGCCTGCCAAAATTGGTGCGTTTCTCCCTTTGAGATCAATTCGATCTTAAGAGTCTTGTCTGCAGCTGAAACTGGAGTTGCTGTTCCAGTTACGAGCGCCAGTGCTGATAGTGCAGCAACTGTGATGAGACCTTTCTTCATGTATTTCTCCTCTAGAAGCAGCGGAATTGCTGTGTGGAAATCCTAGGGGGGAGGCGCGATACCTTCAATAAATAATGGGTAAATACCAGGCGGTAAAGCCGATTGTTACAGCTTCGTTATCTTGTAGGCAGATAAGACGTTCTCACGCCAGAAAAGTTCATTTTCCCTTTCAGTAAATTTCACCGTGAGGGTCTGGGCTAGGCGAACTACCTCTGAATAGCTTGAAGTGGCCAAAAGCGCCACGGGCCAATCGGAACCAAACATCAGCCTTTCTGGACTAAAGCTCTCAATGATGTGATCGACATACGGCGCAAAGTCATCAACTTTCCAGATATTCCATTTTGCTTCAGTCACCATTCCAGAAATCTTGCATGAAACATTTTCAAAAGATGAAAGCTCTGTAATCAGAGATTTCCAAGGCTGCATTTCTTCTCTAGCGATATATGGCTTTGAGATATGGTCAAGGACGAATTGCACATCAGGACATGCTTTGACCAATTCGATAGCAGCTTTCAGCTCTGGCGTCTTAGTCAAGATGTCATAGGTCAGACCCATCTTACCAAGTTGTTGCACCGTTGCAATCGATTGTGGTTTCGCCAAGTAATTGGAGTCAGGTAAGTCTTGCGCAACATCGCGAATGCCTTTGAGGTAGCTACCACCGTTTGCTTGAAGATATTTCTCGCACTTAGCGATTGCACCTGGTGAATCAATCTGGAGCCAACCCACCACAGCAATAACTGTGGAATCTGATTCGGCAATTTCAAGTAGTTCATAGGTTTCATCATGTGTTGTCGTTGCGTGGACTAATACTGTCTTTTCAATTCCAGTACCGGCAATTGCACTGCGCAGATCATCGGTGTTGAAGTTACGAGCAACAGGCTCCATGCCATCGCCCACCATCCACTCTTGCGGACGAATAGAGAGGTCCCATAAATGGTGGTGCGAATCAATTCTCACGATTGCAATTTAACCTTGGGCAACTACATGTTCAAGAGGAGCACCTGCAGCCAGAAGCTTTAACTGGGATTGCACCAATGCCCTGCCACGTGGTTCAAATGCATCTGAATTCCCGCCAACATGGGGAACAAGAAGAAGATTCTTCGCACTCCATAGTGGGTGTCCGGCTGGAAGTGGTTCAGGGTCTGTCACATCGAGAGCTGCAAAGATGCGCCCAGAGTTGAGCTCTTTCACCAATGCATCGGTATCAACGACAGGACCGCGCGCCACATTAATAAGGAGTGCTCCGTCTTTCATTGCAGCAAGGCGTTTAGCGTTAAAGAGATGACGAGATGAATCCGAGAGCGGCAGAATCAAAATGACAATATCGAGCGCAGGTAGATGAGCATCGAGTTGATCGATGGTGAGAGAGCCATCTCTGCCTGATTGGGTAAATGCGGTGATGGATACTTCAAAGCCAGAGAGATTCTTGGCAATCTTCTTACCGATTGATCCATATCCAATGATTCCGATCTTGGAATCAGAGAGTGCCGATGTGCGGTGATGGCTCCACCTGCCCGCAATCTGCTCACGCATGAATTCAGGAAAACCTCGGCGCGAAGCAATTGCTAAGCCAACAGCTAATTCAGCAGTGGATGCATCATGCACGCCTCGTGCATTGCAGAGCGTTAGCCCTGGGCGAAGGTAGGCAAGTGCATCGTCATAGCCAGCGTTGAGCATCTGCAGAGTTTTTAGATTGGGCATCTGTGCGGCATAGGAGAGAGCCTTTGCGCCACCCATATAAAGAGGTACATAGAAATCAATCTGTAACAGATCTGATGTATCCAGTGGAAAGTTTTCAGGGGAGAGCAAGGTAATTCCAGCAGGAGCGGTGAGATCAGACCATTGAGTCCAAACCTTGATTGAAGACATTTCTTACCGTTCTGGAATTACTTCAACTGTATTTGAAAGGGTTCCAACGCCTGCAACGTTAATCTCAACGATATCTCCTGCAGCAAGTGCGATATCCATGGGAGGCACGATTCCTGTGCCAGTGGAGAGAATCAAGCCATGAGGGAAATCTTGGCAACGAAATACGTAGTTAACTAAATCTTCAAGATTTCTATTGAGGGCACCGAGTGAAGTCTCTGCCTCCCAGACAAGTGCTGAACCGCGAAGGATCTTCGCCTTAATGCTCATCTCATTGGCTGCAGGTGCAAGCCATGCAGGAGTGATATCTGGGCCGATTGCTGTTGAGCCAATATAGATCTTTGCTTGCGAGAGGTAGAGAGGGTTCTCACCTTCAATAGAACGCGCAGTGACATCGTTGCAGATCGCATAACCAATAATCTCGCGATGCTTATTTATATAGATAGCAACTTCTGGTTCAGGCACAGATGCCTCGCTGTCATAGCGAATACCGATAGGTGCATTAGTTCCTCGTGCACGAACTGCAGTTGATTTAAAGAAGAGCTCTGGACGATCTGCTTCATAAACGCGTTGATACACATCAGGAACACCGCTCTCCTCTTTACGGGCATCGCGAGAGCGAAGGTATGTAACTCCGGCTCCCCATAATTCAATTTCAGCAGCGATTGGAGGTGCTAGTTCTCCAGAGATCGATGTTGTTGCGCTAGCTGTGCGAGTTTTGAGTTCAGCGAGAGTCAGATGCATAGCCTCAGTCAGTGTGGGCAGGCCTTCAACGCTGCGGTGAACGCCATCGGTTGTGACGGCAAATTGGTATTGCGCGTTTGCGGTATGAAGGACTGAAAATTTCATGGAGTTCCTTAACTAGTCGAGGTAAAAGTTTTGGTGGAGTGTATGCCACCACTCGCCATCGCGAGCTTCGGGAACTTGCACCTGCATCGGAGCTGTGATCTTCCACCATTTCTGAGTTTCAGGATCTGCGGCGATCAGAGCCATATCTGCTTCATAGTCGTTGCCTGTGTACTCCATATAGGCAAAGAGGAGATTTTCATATCGAAAGATGGAGTAGTTCTGGATATTGGCTTTCTTCAAAGTGGCTGCAACTGTTGGCCAAATAGCCTCATGAATGCGTTCATACTCTGCGATCTCTTCAGGCTTGATTCCAATTACTTGGCCGATTCTTTTGATGCTCATGCCTGGATCTTCTCGATCAAACCTGCATCTTCTAGTTCGCTCCAGATCGTGTCAGGAATTGGGCGATTGAAATCTTCTGCATTCGAACGCAGTTCAGCAGCTGTGCGGGGACCAGTGAGCACTGATGTCACAGCAGGGTGGCGCAAAGGGAATTGGAGAGCTGCTGCAACAAGTGGAATGTCACGCTCTTTCAGGAAGTTACCAATCTTTGCAGCGCGAGCGACGATTTCATCAGATGCTGGAAGATAGTTATATGTTGCACCCGCTACCGGGTTAGCAAGAACTCCAGAGTTGAGAACTCCGCCCATTGAGATATCGATCTTGTTCTTCAGTGCATATGGGAAGAGATCATGCTGGGCTACTTGATCAAGGAGAGTAAAGCGACCTGCGATGAGCGCAATATCAAGATCTGTATTCTTCATAATCTCAAGAGCTGGTTCGACATAGTTCATACCAAGGCCGATCGCTTTAATCAGTCCTTGTGAACGAAGGTCAGCAAGAACTGGGAATGCGTTGTTAATTGCTTCTGGGATGTAATCCTCAGCATCATGCATTAAGACAATATCTATGTGATCTAAGCCAAGACGTTCCAGGCTCTCATCAAAGGAGCGTCTAATGCCCTCAGGTGTGTAGTCATAGATAGGAACGATGTCGCGAGGTGCGTCAGGGAACCATTTCTCCGGTTCAACTCCTTCAACATGGCGCAGCACGCGACCGACTTTGGTTTCAATAACGAAAGGAGTCTTCACATTGCGCAGAACCTTGCCCACGCGAATCTCTGCAACGCCATGACCATATTGAGGGGCGGTATCGAAATAGTTAATTCCTAATTCAAGAGCGGTATTGAGAAGAGCATCACCTTCAGAATCAGAGACAGAAGCAAAGAGTCCACCTAGAGGGGCCGTACCAAGAGCAAAGCGTGTAACCTCAAGATTTGAACGCTTTAACTTAACTTTCTCGCTATACCGCGGCATAAATTCATCCTATATGATTTTGCAGGTCAAGCGAAGAGTCAATTTTCATACGAGTAAAGGGATGTCATGCCTAAGGTAACTGGATTTAGAACTGTCGATGTCAGATTCCCTACTTCACGTGGACTCGATGGTTCCGATGCAATGAATAAGGAACCCGATTATTCGGCAGCGCTTCTCATCCTAGAAACTGATGACCCAACACTTGAGGGCCATGGCTTTGTCTTCACATGCGGCCGCGGAAATGATCTGCAGTGCGACATGATCGAACAACTTGCACCGTATGCAGTGGGACGCGACGTTGCAGATCTTGCAACCAGCATGGGCGAGTTCGCTCGCAGCTTGGTTCGTGATTCACAGATTCGTTGGTTAGGTCCAGAAAAAGGCGTGACACAAATGGCAGCCGGTGCAGTCGTTAACGCTGCATGGGATCTTGTGACAAAGCATGCAAAGAAACCTTTATGGAAGTTCCTTTCAGATCTAACGCCAGAACAAATTGTTGAACTTGTTGACTTTAGATACATCACTGATGCGCTTACACCTGCTGAAGCCTTAGAGATATTGCGTAAGACAGAGCCACAGCGCGCTGCCAATGAAGCAAAGCTTCGCGCTGAAGGATTGCCTGCCTATACAACTACTCCTGGATGGCTTGGATATACCGATGAGAAGATGGTCCGTCTTGCTAAGGAAGCAGTTGCTGCTGGATACACACTCATTAAATTAAAGTGCGGTGGATCGATAGAAGATGACAAGCGTCGTCTGCGCCTTGCGCGTGAAGCAGTGGGACCAGATATCAGAATTGCTATTGATGCCAACCAGGTATGGGATGTTAACCAAGCTATTGAATGGATTAAGGGCATTGGCGATGTCAACCTTTACTGGGTTGAAGAACCAACAAACCCTGATGATGTTCTAGGACATGCAGCCATTGCTAAGGCAATTGCACCTGTGCGCGTTGCAACAGGTGAGCATGGCATGAACCGCATTCTCTTTAAGCAGATGCTGCAAGCAAAGTCATTCTCATTTATGCAAATTGATGCAACTCGCGTTGCAGGTGTGAATGAAAATATTGCCAATATCTTGATGGCTGCAAAGTTTGGAGTTCCTGTCTGCCCTCACGCAGGTGGCGTTGGACTCTGTGAACTTGTTCAGCACCTTGCAATGTTTGATTCTGTTGCAGTGACTGGCCACCATCCAGGACGTGTTGTTGAGTTTGTTGATCACTTGCATGAGCACTTTGTTGTTCCAACAAATATTCAGAATGCTCGTTACATGCCTCCTGTTGAACCAGGTGCTGGTGGCGAAATGTATGCACAGTCCATTGCAGACTTCACATTCCCACATGGAAAAGAATGGGCAAACGCTTAATGTCAGAATTCAAAGGTCTGACTGCTGCTATCACTGGTGCAGGTTCAGGAATCGGACTTGCAACAGCGCAAATGCTGGCAGATGGTGGCGCAACTGTTTTCGGTCTTGATATCGCAGAAGGTGGCCTCGCAGGTGTTGGCCAATGGCTTTCATGCGATGTCAGCGACGATGCATCTGTGGAAGCTGCATTTGCAAAGATTCCACAGCTAGACATACTTATTAATAGCGCTGCAATAAGTGCAACAGGCAACGTTGAAGCCAATCCCTCTGATGAGTGGAACAAGGTTATGAATATCAATGTTGTGGGGATTGTGCGCACAGCTCGCTATGCGCTCCCACTTCTTCGCAAGAGCAAGTGTGCATCAATCGTCAATGTCTGCTCTGTTGCAGCAACCGCAGGTATTCCAAAGCGCGCTCTCTATAGCGCGACAAAAGGCGCAGTGCTCTCACTGACCATGGCGATGGCCAATGATTATGTTGCTGAAGGAATTCGCGTGAACTGTGTGAATCCAGGAACAGCAGACACACCTTGGGTGCAACGCCTGCTTGCACAAGCTGCAGATCCTGTTGCAGAGAGAAAAGCACTTGAAGCTCGTCAACCACTTGGACGACTTGTCAGCGCAGATGAAGTTGCACGCGCACTCTGCTACTTAGCAAGTCCACTGCAAGGATCAACAACTGCTACTTCCCTTGCTGTCGATGGTGGCATGCAAGGGCTGCGAATCCCGCGATAGGGATTTAATTTCATGGCAGAGATTAACGAGGACGAACTTAAAGCTCGCTTAGATCCACTTTCCTATGCAGTTCTTCGCGAAGGTGCAACAGAGCGACCATTTACTGGTGAATACACCGACACAGATAAAGTTGGAAGCTATCGCTGTAAGGCATGTGGCAATGAGTTGTTTACATCTGAAACAAAGTTTCATTCTGGATGCGGTTGGCCATCTTTCTATGCACCGACTGCCGATGATGCTGTAAAGCTGATTGAGGATCGCTCTCTCGCCCCACGAGTTCGGACCGAGGTCCGCTGCGCCAACTGTGACTCCCACCTGGGGCATGTCTTCACGGGTGAGGGGTATGAGGTGCCCACAGATGAGCGCTGGTGCATCAACTCTGTGGCCCTTTATCTGGAAGAGAAGCCCCTTTAGGCCTCAACCCACGCTTGAATCTTTACCAATTCGTTACCCCAACTTCCTAGGCTCGGTACCCCTCCTACCTCTAGATTCAGCACGTCGAAGATTCACGCACCCTCATGAATCGAGGCTCGTTGAAATTTCAACCTTAGAGAAAAGGACGAAAATGTCAGAAGAGAAGAACGTAGTTTCTCGCCGCTCAGTACTCAAGGGCGCAGCAATCGGTGGAGCAGCACTTGCAGCCGGTGGCGCACTCTCATCAGAGTCTGCAAGCGCAGCGACAAGATTAAAGGGCAGCACAGTCAAGTGGACAACACGTGGTGGCGGCGCAACAGGCGATGCGATTGCAAAGGCTGTTAATGATGCCTTCACAAAAAAGACTGGCGCTAAAGTAGTTGCTCAGCAAGTTAACTCAGATGACTTCCAGAATAACTTTGCACAAATCATGCAGGGTTCACCTGATGATGCATTTGGTTGGATGGCTGGATACCGCTCAAACCACTTCGGTGAAATGGGACTCCTCGCAGATCTCACACGCGAAATCGGTCACCTCAAGTCAACACTTCCAACAGCAGCAATCAAGGGTTCAACAAGCCCAGTATCAAAGAAGCCTTACATCATCCCAACTACTTACTACCCATGGGGCTTGCACTACCGCAAGTCAATGGTAAAAGACATTGGAATGAACCCAGAGAAGATTAACAACTGGGATGACTTCGTTAAGTTGATGACTCTTACACAGAAGAAGGGTCTTGTTGGATACTCACTCGGCGCAAAGGGCGGCTGGGAAGCAATGGGAACATTCGACATCCTCAACGCACGTATTAACGGCTACAAGTACCACATTGACCTTCTTAACGGTCGCGCAAAGTGGACTGATGCTCGCACAAAGGAAACATTCAAGTACTTCGCACAGCTCATCCCATTCATGAACGACAACGTCATGGATATTTCATGGGATGGCATGCGCGATCTTCTTCTTCAGAAGAAGACAGGCGCAATGATGATGGGTTCATGGTTTGCAAATGACTTCAAGGCGAAGTCACAGGCAGATTACGACGATCTATGGGTCGTTCCATTCCCAGAAATCAACCCTAAGTTCGGTGTCGACACAATTGATGCGCCACTTGATGGTATTTCAGTTGCTGCAAACGGCAAGAACGTAGAGGGTGGAAAGGCTCTTGCAGAATTCTGGGGATCTCCAGAAGGTATTGCACAAGCTGTCAAGGCTGGAGATACAAATATTTACGTATCGAAGTCATTTGATACTTCTTCATACGATGCATTCAACAAGCAGAAGCTTGCTGTTCTTGCATCAGCAAAGAACATCATGTTCTTCCTAGATCGTGATGCTCGTGGAGACTTTGCTGGTCCAGTTGTTGGTCCAGCTATTCAGAGCTTCATTAAGAAGCCTTCTGATATCAACAAGATCCTCGAAAACGTTCAAGCACAATGGGATGCACTTCCTAAGAACTAATAACATATTTGTTAATTAGTTCAAGTGCTAGTAAGTTAAAGGCATGAAGACGGCGGCTACGGTTCAAAAGAAGCGTAGCCGCCGCTCTCTTTCCAAAACAGATCGCTTTACTCTCGCAACATTCGTTGGAATTCCAACTCTTCTTCAAATTATTCTTCTCTGGGTTCCAGCGGTTGTCACAATTATTCTCTCGTTTACATATTGGAACGGCATTCGCCTGAAGGATATTCAATGGGCAGGAATTCAGAATTATAAAAATATTTTCTTCAACAACCCACTCTTCTATCAGGCGCTTAAGAACAATGGTATTTGGCTGGCATTCTTCGTCCTGATTGCGACACCTCTCGGAATTTTGCTGGCATATCAGATTGACCGCGGCATTAAAGGCCATGCCTTCTTTGAATCTATTTACTACTTGCCAGTTGTTCTATCCCTGGCAGTTATCGGAATTATCTGGAACTTTATGTTGCAACCAGGTGGCTTCGTGCAGGGCCTGATGGGTCGCGATATTGGAAACGCAATCTCCATTTACGGTGACCCAAAAATCAATACCTGGGTTATTTTAGGTATCGCCTCGTGGCGCCATATCGGCTACATCATGCTTCTCTACTTATCAGGTCTTAAATCAGTTGATCCAGCTCTCAAAGAAGCAGCTGCAATCGATGGCGCTACAGATTGGCAGATCTTCCGCAAGATTATTCTTCCAACGATGCAACCGGTAAATATCATCATTGTTGTTATTACACTTATTGAATCGCTTCGGGCATTCGACTTGGTTTACATCATCTACGGAAGTCCAACGATCTTCCCATTGCTTAACCTTTTGGTATTCCAGAACTTTGCAGGACAAGGAATCTCCATGAAGGGCGCTGCCTATGCAGTCATCCTTCTCCTACTCTGTATCGTGCCAATCGTTACCTATCTTCGAATTAGCTTTAAAGAGGATCTCAAATGAGCACCGGCGTAGTTCAAAACGAGGAATACCGCAACAGCCAGAAGCGTAAAGATGCCATCATCTCAACCTTCATTGGAATCTTTGCCTTTGTCTGGATCTTTCCAATTCTCTGGACAGTATGGACATCACTTCGTCCATATAACGACATCATCTCTTACGGAATTTTCTCATGGCCACGCCGTTTAACTTTCGATAACTACATCAACGCAATTAAAGAGATGAAGATCGGTGTTTATCTACTCAACTCACTCATCGTGACTGTTCCATCAGTTATTTTGACTCTGTTCTTTGGTTCACTCGTTGCATTCGTAGTGACTCGCTATCGTTACAGATTTAACCTCGGTCTTCTCTTGCTCTTCACAGCAGGAAATATGCTTCCAATTGTTCTTACCTATATCCCGGTCTTCTGGATGTTTATCTGGGTTGGTGAACTTTTTGGAAATAGAAACCTCTTGTATAACAACTACGGTGGTTTGATCCTCGTGCATGTGGGATTCCAGGTGGGCTTTGCAACCTTCGTTCTCTCCTCCTATATGAAGACGATTCCGAAAGAGATTTCTGAGTCAGCAACGATCGATGGCGCCAACGTATTCCGCCACTACTGGAATGTCATCTTGCCGCTCTTGCGCCCAGCTCTAGCAGCCCTGAGCGTGCTGATGACTACATGGATCTATAACGAATTCTTCTGGGCTCTTGTCTTGATGTCTGATGACTCAAAGCGCCCAATTACTTCAGCGCTTCGTCGTCTGCAGGGCCAATACGTCACAGACTTCAACTTGTTGGCAGCCGGTGCGATCATTGCAGCAGCCCCTACAGTCATTATGTTCTTTGTGCTGCGTAAGCAATTTATCGCAGGTCTTACACTCGGCTCCACAAAGGGTTAATTACAAAGCTGCATAGTCAATCTTGATGCAGCGATCCATCACAACAGATAAGCCTGCTTCACTGCCTTGGGTTGCAACCTCCGGCACGGAAATTCCTAGTTGTAACCAGATTGCATCTGCACCGATTTCGATACTTTCATCCAGAACTGCAAGGCAATCAGCTGGTTTGCGAAAGACATCGACGATATCTATGTGAACATCAATCTCTTTGAGCGATTTATAGATCTTCTGGCCCAGCACCTCATCCAAGAGCGGGTTGACGAAGAACAATTCAAAGTGAGAGTTCTCGATGAGGTAATTGGCAACGCCAAAACTAGGACGATCTGGTTTATCGGAAATCCCCACTATTGCGACTGTCTTTGCTTTACGGAGAAGTTCAGGAATGTCTCCAGGCGTTAGATGCATGTGAGCATCTTACTCAGGCGTAAACTCTCACCCGATGTTAAAGCGCATAATCAAGTTATTTACGGACCGAAAGTATTGGGTCCGTCAGATTGCCATTGCCGGATTTTCAGGAGGCGTAGCTTGGTTCTTGGGTGATCTACTCATCCAAGATGGTGGAGTAGTTGCCGCCATTGTCTCAACGCTGAGTATTCGAATCTCTCTTCACAAATCTATCCGAGAGGGATTCGGTCAGATTGTTGGAACGGCAATCGGTGCAGGCACAGCCCTTCTAGCGGTATCCCTCTTTAACTTCGGATTTCTTGCCATTGCAACAACAATCATTCTCTGCGCAGTTGTTGCTAGGGCACTGCACTTAGGTGAAGTCGCTGCGGTCAACGTTCCTGTTACCGCTCTCATCGTTATTGGACCTGGAATTTCTCAGAATACTGCGATGCATCGCTTAGGTTCGACCCTTATTGGGGCAGCAGTTGCAATTTTCTTCTCCTACTTCTCTGTGCCCAACACTCCTATTGATAGAGCGAGAATGCAGATTAAGACTGTTTCTGAGAAAGCTGCAGCACTTCTTGCTCAGATGTCTGAAGGAGTAGCAGCTGGCTACACGCAAAAGGATGCAGGTAAGTGGCTTGCACAAGCTCGCCTTCTTGTTGAAGAAGTACCCGCCATTCGAGCGCAGTCTGTTGAAGCACGAAGCCATGCACGATGGTTTCCCACTGCTGAGAAAGATGTGGCGGAGGAGATGTATATCGAGGGAATTGCAACAGAACATACCCTCGTGCAAGTACGCACTATAGCTCGCACCCTCTTTGATTCAGCCGTACAAGGTGGAATTGCAGATTCGACCAAGAAGCAGATTGCTGTTGCGCTTTCTGCGGCAAGCTATGCGATCTCTGCTCACGTTGATCTGCCCGATGACATCAATGATTTCTCTTCATCTCCCACTGATGATGCGAGGGAGGCGGGCTCTGCCCTTGCTGAAACCTTGATTGAAGATAGCAAAGATGTCGATCAGGATCAGATAGTCAGGGGACTATCGATTGTTGCCAATATTGGAATCATTGCTGACTCTCTGGATCAGAATTCTCCAGCTCTCAAAGATGTGATTACCCCAGATGAGCCAGCAAAGTCCAAGGTCTTGGAAGTTTCACCTCTTGAGCAGACAGCAACTCTTTGGAATAGAATAGTTAAATCGATTAGAAAGTACTTCTAGGGAGAATTTGATATGTGTAGCAAGGTTGAATGCAAGAAGTGTGGGAAGCCAACATGGCAAGGTTGCGGTGAACATATTGAAGAAGCCCTAGTAGGCGTTGCTCTCGAAGATCGCTGTAGCTGCAAGTGAAAGCAATCCAGATAACTGCATTTGGCGGCCCTGATGTCATGAAGTACGTAGATCTTGCCGATCCTGTTGCTGGCACAGATGAGGTAGTTCTTGATGTGACTGCAGTTGGAATTAACTATGCGGATACACATCAGACAGAGAATTCGTATCTATCACCACAAACTCTGCCGATGATTCCAGGCATTGAAGTTGTTGGCACACATGGTGGCAAGCGTTATTTAGCTAGCGTCTCATCTGGGGGATATGCCCAGAAAGCTATTGCCCATACATCTGTTCTCTTTCCTATTCCTGATGCAGTCACTGATGAGCAGGCTCTGTGCATGTTGGTGCAGGGCGCAACCGCTTGGCACTTGCTCAAGACCATGGGAAATTTGCAGAAAGGTCAATCTGTTGTGGTGCATGCAGCAGCTGGTGGCGTTGGCACGATTGCAATTCAACTTGCAAAGATGTGGGGCGGCAAAGTTATTGCTGTGACTTCTTCTAGTGCTAAGGCAGCCCTTGCTAAGTCGCTAGGTGCAGATGTGACGGTTGATGCCAAATCAAGCGATCTTGAAGCAGACCTTCGCAAGGCAAACGGTGGCCATGGCGTTGATCTTGTTCTTGAGATGGTCGGTGGAACAACATTTGATCACAGCCTTGCAGCCCTTGGCGCATTTGGAAAAATCATCACCTTCGGAATGGCATCTCGCACAGCACCGACTCCTATTCATCCAGGAGCTTTGATGCAAGGTTCAAAGACTGTTTCTGGTTTCTGGCTTGCCAATTGCTTTGGAAGTAAAGAGATGCTCAATGATGTTGTGGCAGAACTCTTCCAATTAGTAGCTGATGGAAAACTCAAGCCAGTCATAGGTGCGACATATCCACTGAGTGAGGCAGCAGATGCTCATCGTTCAATGCTCGCTCGCGAATCAACGGGCAAGATTGCCCTTGATCCTGCGCGGTAATTGTTGCGAATTTTCTACTTTTACCCTTAAGCCCTAGACTCCTCTCTCTACCATTGCCCCCCTAGCTCAGTCGGTAGAGTGTTTCCATGGTAAGGAAAAGGTCACCGGTTCGATTCCGGTGGGGGGCTCGCAAGCTGTAATTCAGAAGTGATAATTAAATAAGTACTACGAAAGTTCGTTCCACCCTTGGCGGGGTAGCTCAGCTTGGTAGAGCAAGCGGCTCATAATCGCTGTGTCGTGGGTTCAAATCCCGCCTCCGCTACTAGTAATACTGTGTGGAATACGCACGGATTTCACCAATAAAGGTGCTTCAGGTAATCTAAGCGCCTGTTAGTTCGATATCTACGAAGGAGTCAACACCATGGCAAGTAAGAGCGCGGACGTTCGTCCAAAGATCACCATGGCATGCGTGGATTGCAAAGAGCGTAACTACATCACTAAGAAGAACCGCCGCAACGATCCAGACCGCATGGAACTTAAGAAGTTCTGTCCACGTTGCAAGTCTTCAACTCTTCACCGCGAAACCCGCTAATGCTCAACCCCGATTCGGTCGGGAGTACCTTCGCGGGTACAGATTCAGTAACCCTTTCTCAATCTGAAATTGATGCCTTCTGCGCTGTCATCGGCGAAAGCGATACAACAATTGCGCCCCCCACATTCACCATCCGGATCACGCTGACTCAATTTGAAGAGATCCTGACACGTCCTGAAATTGGTCTTGATTGGTCGCGCTTAGTTCATGGAGATCAGAAGTTTGAAATCTTCTCACCTGTTAAGGCCGGCGATAACCTGACATGTGCTGCAACTATTGAGAGCTATCGCGTAGCTGCTGGAAATGAAATTGTCTCTGTGCGCTCAGATTTACATCGCGATGGCAAACTCGTTATCTCCGCCTGGTCCACATTGGTGGTGCGCGCATGATTGAAGTGGGCACAGTATTGGATGAGAAAGTTTTCTATCTCGATCGCGCTCTGCTTAAGGCATATGCCGATGCATCAGGGGATCAGAACCCAATCCACCAGAATGAAGAGTTTGCGGTATCTGTGGGACTTCCCAATGTGATTGCCCACGGCATGCTCACCATGGCTCTGGTTGGAAAGTATGTATCTGACTTTGCGGGTGGTTCTGCCAATGTTCTTGAATACAGCGCACGCTTTATTAAGCCTGTGATTGTTCCTCTTGGTGAAAAAGTAGATCTCACAGTCACTGCAACCGTTGCTGAAATTGCGGATGGAAAGTTTTCACTTTCTTTAAGTGCAACATCTGCAGGTGTGAAAGTCCTAGGAATGGCTAAAGCGGTAGTAAACAAGTGAGTGCACCAGATTCAGTTCACGAGTTAGCAAAGGCTCGCCTTGCAGCTCGCGCCGAGAAGAACTTCGCTCTCTCTGATCAATTACGTGATGAGATTGCAGCCCAGGGATTTGAAGTTGTCGACGTTGCTGGGGGATATGAACTTCGCCCCAAGAAGCGCTTTCCTACCTATGAATCAACGCGCGATATTCGCCCCATCAATTCAGGTAAATTTGAGATCACCGTTGCAATGATTATTGATGGCTTTCAAGAAGATGCTGTCACAACTATCAAAACGATTAAAGAATATAACCAGTGCGCGATTGCGATATTGGTAGTCGGGGACCCTGGAGTTCTAGTCAACGAACTTGATTCACGCACATCGTTGGTTCAACTCACAGAAGACTTTGGATGGGGAGAAAGTGCCAACGCACTCCTTCGCAATGTCACCAGTGAATTCATTGTGATTATGGATCCATCTACCCGCTTCACAGGCGATGCCATCACTCCAGTTCTGGCAGAGCTCAAGAAACGAGAATTCGTTGCAGTAGGTTGGCGCGGAGGGCTAGTAAACCTTGAAGATGATTGGCGCAGCGTTGACGATAAGGGAGCTGGCGAAGTCGATGTTCTCTTTAGCTACTTCCTTGCAATGCATCGTGAGGATGCACTCACAGCGCGTGGATTTAGTAATCGCGCGCTCTATTACCGCAATGCAGATATTGAATTCTCACTGAACCTTCGCCATTCCAATGGCCGTTTACTACAGATGGATTTACCACTGGAGCAAGACCGCCATCACGGTTATCACGATACTGACCCTGAATATCGCGATGCTCAATCGAAGAAGAATTACGACCGCATCCTCGAGCGCTTTAGAGGCAAGACTGCAATATTGAGTCCACGCAGGTAGCCTTAGAACATGGCTGACCTTCGCGATTACACATCACTGCGTGTGGGTGGCCCTGCCAAGAAGTTTGTTGAAGTGGGCACAGAGGCAGAAATCATTGCCGCGATTGAGGCAGCAGGTGATACCCCGATTCTGATTATCGGTGGAGGAACAAATATCCTCGTTGCAGATAGTGGTTTTGAAGGAACAGTTATTCGCATTAAGAGCCACTCGATGCAATCTGAAGTCGATGCATGCAGCGGTGCAACGCTGACAATTGGCGCAGGCGAGAACTGGGATGAATTTGTTGCACTCACTCTCGATCGTGGATTTGCAGGTCTTGAAACCTTAAGTGGAATTCCTGGCACAGTGGGCGCTGCACCTATTCAAAATATTGGTGCCTATGGCCATGAAGTTGCTGAGTTTATTACTCGCGTGCGCACATATGACCGCCAAGAAAAAGGCTTGAAGACTTTCACAAACTCTGAATGTGAATTTTCCTATCGCAACTCACACTTTAAATCCCACCCTGGTCGCTATGTGGTTTTGGATGTGCAATTTAATTTGCGCGCGGGTGAGATGACTACCCCTATTACCTACGCAGAGCTTGCAACCAAACTTGGTATTGCAGTGGGGGAGAAGGCTCCTATTAATGCAACGCGTAAGGCAGTTCTTGAACTGCGTGGCGCTAAAGGAATGCTTCTTAATCCCAGCGATCGCGATTCATGGTCTGCAGGATCTTTCTTTACCAACCCGATTGTGACAAAAGAAATTGCAGCCACACTGCCTGAAGGTGCGCCCAAGTGGCCCACTTCAGATGGCAGGGTCAAGACAAGTGCTGCATGGTTGATTGAACATGCTGGCGTCAATAAAGGCGATAGCCATGGTGGTGCACGAGTCTCTACGAAGCATGTTTTAGCTTTAACGAATGCAGGAAATGCAACAGCTACAGATATTGCGCAGCTAGCAAAGAGTGCTCAGCAGAGCGTCTTTGAGAAGTTTGGAATTACCTTAGAGACTGAAGTTAACCTTGTGGGACTTAGCCTTTAAATTACTCCGAGAGTAATTTCTTAATACGCCCAATACCTTCAACGATATCTTCATCGCTGGTTGCATATGAGAAGCGTAGGTATCCAGAAGGACCGAAAGCCTCGCCTGGAACAGCTGCTACTTCAACCTCATCCAAGATGATTGTTGCAAGCTCTGCAGAAGTATTAGCTACTTTGCCACGGATAGTTTTGCCAAGAACACCCTTCACAGATGGATACACATAGAACGCACCTTGTGGTGTGGGGCATGTAAATCCTGGAATCTCATTGAGAAGTCCAACAATAAGTGTGCGGCGACGGTTAAATGCTTCACCCATCTTATGCACTGCATCGAGGTTGCCGGTAAGAGCTGCAATAGCTGCGCGCTGTGAAACGTTAGAAACATTTGATGTTAGGTGAGATTGCAAGTTTGTCGCTGCCTTGATGACATCCTTTGGACCGATCATCCAGCCCACGCGCCAACCTGTCATTGCATATGTCTTTGCAACACCGTTAAGGATGATGCAGGTATCTGCAAGCCCTGGAACTAAAACAGGCAGTGATGGCGCACTAGCACCGTCATAGAGCAGGTGTTCATAAATCTCATCTGTGATAACCCAGATATTGTTCTTCAGCGCCCACTCACCAATTGCTTTTGACTGTTCAGGTGTATAGACAGAACCCGTTGGGTTAGATGGTGAACAGAAGAGAAGTGCTTTTGTCTTGGGTGTGCGAGCAGCTTCGAGCTGCTCAACAGTGACGAGGTAGTTCTGTGTCTCATCAGCAAATACTTCAACGCTTTTTCCGCCAGCTAACTTGATTGCTTCAGGGTATGTAGTCCAGAAAGGAGATGGCAAGATCACTTCATCGCCTGGATCAATTATTGTTGCAAAGGCTTGATAGACAGCTTGCTTTCCACCGTTAGTAACGAGGACTTGATCGACAGTGATGTCATAGTTCGAATCACGCTTTGTCTTATCAACAATTGCTTGACGAAGATCTGGAAGCCCTGGTGTTGGTGTGTAGCGATGGTTTGCAACAACTTTCGTTGCAGCAGCAGCTGCTTCAACGATGTAATCAGGAGTTGGAAAATCTGGTTCGCCAGCGCCAAAGCCAATGACGGGACGACCGGCAGCTTTGAGCGCCTTCGCCTTTGCATCAACGGCCAAAGTGGCTGATTCTGCGATAGCTGCAATTCGTGCGGAGATTCTGCTCATGGGGGAAGTCTGCACTATGGCAGGGCCGTCTTGCGCGCTCAGAATGAGTGGTTCCGAGCACCCAGTTTTACTCTGCACGCCCCCTGCCCTTACACTTCGACGCTCACGATGAATTTCTTCCTCGCCTTGGCGCGCCTGAAAATTCGTCGCGAAGGGCAATAGCTCAATTGGCTAGAGTTGCCGTCTCCAAAGCGGCCGGTTGGGGGTTCGAGTCCCTCTTGCCCTGCAAGCCGCAGTAAAGAACGAACGCTCTACCGAAACGAAAGAAAAGGAAGTCACCATGACTGATGCAGTTGAAGTTACCGAGGAGAAGCTCGGAATTTTTGCGCGCGTTGGACTTTTCTATCGCCAGGTAGTCAACGAGCTCAAGAAGGTTGTGTGGCCAACACGTAATATGTTGACCACTTATACAGCTGTCGTCCTCGTATTCGTAACTTTCATCATCGCAGTCGTATCCATCATCGACTTGGTACTTACCAAGGTCGTCTTCTGGGTATTCGGATAAGGACCACGGATAATGACTGAAGAACTCAAGCCCGACGCATTTGAAGCAGCTCTTGCTGCCAGCGCTGAAGAGATCGCAACACCTGTAGTAGAAGTTATTGAAGCTCCTATTGCAGATGTCATCGTCGATGATCTCGCGCTCGCAAGCGATGAAGATGGCGATATCGATTCAGATGAGAACGATCCCAACGCAGAATTTCGTCGCACACTTCGCGCGGCTATCGGTGACTGGTATGTCATCCACTCATACGCAGGTTATGAGAAGAAGGTAAAGGGAAACCTTGCCAACCGTATTCAATCTCTTAACATGGAGGATTACATCTTCCAGGTAGAAGTTCCTGAAGAAGAGGTCATGGAAGTTAAGAACGGCGCTCGCAAGATGGTCAAGCGCAATATCTACCCAGGTTACGTTCTTGTCCGCATGGATCTCACAGATGAGTCTTGGTCAGTAGTGCGTAATACTCCTGGAGTCACAGGCTTCGTTGGTAACGCACATAACCCAAGCCCACTAAGCATGGATGAAGTTGAGAAGATTCTTGCTCCACGTCCTGTGAAGAAGGCCGATAAGGCAGATATGAAGTTTGTTGATTTCGAAATTGGCGAATCAGTCACCGTGATGGATGGCCCATTTGCAACGCTTCCTGCATCAATTTCGGAGATCATGCCAGAGCAGGCAAAGCTCAAGGTATTGGTATCAATCTTCGGTCGCGAAACACCCGTAGAACTTTCATTTGCTCAAGTACAGAAGCTTTAAGAAACCAATAAGGAAAAGA